>Ga0193947_1000212_pt1 | contig 12162 bp, 11 predicted proteins | sample FRT_01_MG_FD_161267 | JGI IMG/M metagenome (GOLD analysis project Ga0193947, IMG submission 161267) | Sediment microbial communities from the Broadkill River, Lewes, Delaware, United States - FRT_0-1_MG | ecosystem: Environmental > Aquatic > Freshwater > River > Sediment | place: USA: Delaware... | reverse complement strand
GCATTTCTCACGGGGATCCCGGATGCTGGCGCAGGGCTCGTGTGCTTGGACGCCGTTCTGGAGCGACGGACCCGCTCGCGGCGCAGAGCAGGGGCCCCGGCATAGCCGGGGATGCGACCGCCGGCCGGGCGGGATATCGCTTCGACGCCCTCTGCGGGTCATCGCTTCACCGCGGGTCAGATCCCCACCGCTGCGCGTTGGGGCCCCTCTTCCGCCCCTCGAAGCGATGCAGCCGTAGCTACCACTTGAGTGAAGAACAAGTGCAAGCGCGCGAGAACAAGCCAGGGCCGGGATAGGCTTGTCCCGGAAACACTCTGTTTCTCGTTTGATGACAAAACCCTTCACAACTTCAATACCTTCTGTCGCTCTCCGGCCGCCCCGTGAGAAATGCGGGCTGATATGTCTAGAGAAGTATCCGGTCTTCCGAGGCTGTTTACATGACATAAGCAGTGTTAACCGCGTTTCGCGTCAGATTTCCGTTTTATGCCGGTATTCACACAGATCCTCGATAATACAACTGCCGCAGCGCGGGGTCCGTGCCACGCAGGTATAACGGCCGTGCAGGATCAGCCAATGATGTGCATCCTGTCTGAATTCCTCGGCGATGTACTTGAGCAGTTTGTGTTCGACCTCGTTGACATTTTTACCCGGTGCGATACCGGTTCGATTTGAGACCCGGAAGATATGGGTGTCGACTGCAATCGTGGGCTGGCCAAATGCCGTATTGAGAATGACGTTGGCGGTTTTTCGACCGACTCCTGGCAGTGCTTCGAGCGCCTCGCGTTGATTGGGAACCTGACCACCGTGTTGCTCTACCAGGATTCTGCTGGCGGCAATCAGGTTTTTGGCCTTGTTGTTGTACAGGCCGATGGTTTTGATGTGTTCCTTTAAGCCGGGTTCTCCAAGCTTCAGCATCGCTTGCGGGGTTTTTACTTTCCTGAACAGTGCCCGGGTGGCTTTGTTCACGCCCACATCGGTCGCCTGTGCCGAGAGCGTGACAGCGACCAGTAGCTGATAGGGATTGCCGTATTTCAGTTCTGTCGTCGGGTGAGGATTTTCCTTGCGCAGTCGTGTGAATATCTCCAGGCGTTTCTGTTTGTTCATGGCAATTCAAGAGTGAAGCTCTGATTCATGCATTAAATGGCGCTAAGTTAAGCCAATTTAGCCCATTGTAGGGTCGAATTCATTCGACCAACCACATTGCTATCCATCTATCATCCCGGATATAGCCACGATGTGGGTAACCACCAACAGCCAGTGGCCGAATAAATTCGGCCCTACAGAGGAAGAGCCGCCTGAACTTAGTGCCATTCACTCATGCATTAATTATCTACCCGGTGGTTGTGGCGGCTTCAGCGCTGGAAAGCACAGAGGTTGTTTTTCTTTGCCGGCGTTTGTCGATCATGTTTTTCACCGCAATCAGCAAGCCCAGACCGAGAAATGCCCCCGGTGGCAATACCGCGATCAGAAAACCGCTGTAAGCATCGACGAAAGTGATGGTCATGGAGCGGGCTGACTCACCAAACATCAGTTGTGCCTGCGAAAACAGTGTGCCCAGACCGATGATTTCGCGCAAGCTGCCCAGTGCGACCAGGACCAGCAGAAAACCGAATCCCATGCTGAGACCGTCGACAAATGAGCGGCCCACGGTGTTTTTGGACGCGAAGGCTTCGGCGCGGCCGATGATGGAACAGTTGGTGACTATCAGTGGAATGAAAATACCGAGCACTTTGTATAACTCGTAGAACCAGGCACTCATGGACAGCTCGATGACAGTCACGATGGAGGCGATGACCAGCACAAAAACCGGAATACGGACTTCAGGCCTGACCAGCTTGCGGATCAGGGAAACGATGACATTGGAGGCGACCAGGGTTGCCATGGTCGCCAGGCCCAGGCCCAGGCCGTTGATGAAGGTGCCCGTGACCGCCAGCAGGGGGCACAGACCAAGCAGCTGCACCAGTCCGACATTGTTGGACCAGAAGCCGTCGCGGATTATGGTTTTATAGGGCGTCATGAATCAGAGGCTTGATCAGGGCTTTGTTCGAACAGGCTGTGCGCGTGTATCTGAAAGTATAGCAAAGCTTTGTGTACCGCTTTCACGACGGCACGGGGGGTAATGGTTGCACCGGTGAACTGGTCGAATATGCCGTCATCGCGTTTGACCTTCCAGCCTTTCTTGACCGGATTGGCGAGCGACTTGCCGTTGAATCCGAGAATCCAGTCAGACCTCTCGGCCTCGATGCCATCGCCCAGGCCGGGTGTTTCGCGATGCTGAACCACGCGGACACCGGCCAGGGTGCCATCGAGGTTTATGGCAACCAGCAGTCTGATCGAGCCGTTATAGCCGTCGGGTGCGACGACGGCCAGCACAGCGGCAACAGGCCAGCCATGTTTGCGCGCCCGGTAAACGGGGACAGGGGTATCGGCGCCCAGTAGTTCGCTGCTGACGACATAGAGGGTGTCAGTGAATATATCATTGTCGTAAAGCTCACTGGGGATCAGTTCATTGAGGCTCTTGAGCAGGGCTTTGCGTTGGTTATCGGCGATGCGCTGCGCGGTACTGTCATAGGTGAATGCGACCAGACCACTGCCTATCACGGCAAACAGAAACAGGAAGATGGCGGAGATCAGAATCGGCCGGTAAGACATCTTTCATGAGTCCCCAGGGTCCCGGTGGCCGAAGACCCGCGGCTGGGTATAGTAGTCGATCGTGGGGGCGGCCATATTCATCAGCAGGACGGCAAACGCCACGCCGTCGGGGTATCCGCCCCAGGTGCGGATGACATAGGTCAGGATGCCGATACCGGCACCAAAGTACAGGCGTCCGCGGGGCGTGGTTGCCGCTGACACCGGGTCGGTGGCGATAAAGAAGGCGCCGAGCATGCTGGCGCCGCTGAACAGGTGGAAGATCGGTGAGCCGAAGCTGTCGGCGTCGGCGATATAGAACAGCAGAGATACCAGAAACAGTGCTGAAAGCATGCCGAGCGGGATGCGCCAGTCTATGGCGCGCTTTTGCCATAACCAGACGCCACCGATCAGGAAAGTCGTGTTGATCCATTCCCAGCCGTGACCGGCGAAACTGCCATACAGGGGGCTTGAGAGGATTTCACTCCAGGTTAGATTCAAGCCAAGCTCAGTCTTGGAAGCGTCCAGTGGTGTCGCCATGGTGACACCATCCAGTATCACGCCATCAGCCAGCGTTTGGGTGAATACCATCCGCAGTGTGTCAATGAAAGACAGGAATTCCGCTTCCAACCCTCTCGGTGAGGACCACAGTGTCATCTGCAGCGGGAATGAAATGATTAAAATCACGTAACCGACCATGGCCGGATTGAAGGGGTTGTACCCCAGCCCGCCATACAGCTGTTTGGCAACGATAATCGCTGACAGGGCACCGATAACCGGGATCCACCAGGGAGCCAGCGGTGGCAGGGCGAGTGCCAGTAACAAGCCGGTTAATACCGCGCTGCCATCGCTGAGCGTTGCCATCACCGGTCTGTTGCGGAGTTTCAGCATGATAGCTTCGGCGGCAACGGTTGTCGTGGTGGCAATCAGCAGGTTGAACAGTACACCCCAGCCGAAAAACCAGATCATGCACAAGGCGCCCGGAATCAGTGCCAGCATGACCTGTACCATTAAGCGGTTCAGATCGTTGCTCAACGGCAGATAGGGGGAGCTCTGTGTTGGGAATTCCATCAGGGGCGGTTTTCGTCTGTACTGGATGCGCGGCGGTTATCGATCTCCGCAATTTTAGCCTGTTGTTCCTCGCTCAGGTTATCGGTATTTCTTGCTGCTACCGATTGACTGGCTTTTCTGGCTTTCACGCGTTCCAGTGCGGCGGCAATTTCCGCTTTCTTGCTATCGGCATTACCGGCCTTGGGTTTGTTGAGCGCTTTCTTGGCTTTGGCACGGCGCTCCTGCAGTTCTTTCTTTTCACGTTCCAGTCGTTGCAGATGGAATTCGTGGCGTTGACGTGCTATATCGGCCTTGTCCCGTTCACGCTCCTGGTTCCAGATTTCGGTTTTGGCGAAGCGATAGTACTGAACCAGAGGAATATGACTCGGACAGACCTGGGCACAGCAGCCGCACTCAATGCAGTCGAACAGCTTGTAATCCTGTGCCTTGTCAAAATTCCGTGCATGCGCATACCAGTAAAGTTGTTGCGGCAGCAGGCTCGCCGGGCAGACTTCGGCACACTTGCCGCAGCGTATACAGGGATGGGCGGACAGCGCTTGGGGCGCCTCCTGCTGGCTGGCCGCCAGAATGCAGTTGGTGGTTTTGATGACAGGCAGGGCATCGCTGGGTAAAGATATGCCCATCATCGGCCCGCCCATCAGCAAGCGCGTCACTTTATCGCTATAACCGCCGCATTGTTCGATGAGTTCAGCGATCGGCGTACCAATCCTGGTAACGAGATTGGCAGGTTGCCGGACACCGGCACCTGTGACGGTCACCACGCGCGAGATCAAGGGTTCTCCCTGAACCAGCGCGCGGCCAACGGCGGCGGCGGTGCCGACATTATGACAGACAATACCCAGGTCAATCGGCAGGCCCTGGCTGGGCACTTCCTCGCCGGTCAGTGTATAGATGAGCTGTTTTTCGCCGCCGGCCGGATAAATCGTCGGAATGGCGATTACCCGGATATCCGCTGCACCTGCTTCGTCGAGCCCGTTGCGCAGGCAGGCTATGGCGTTTGGCATATTGTCTTCGATACCGATCACCGCCTGCCTGGCGTGCAGCGCATGACGCATAATGCGTACGCCATCGATGACCTCCTGCGTACGAGCGCACATCAATGCTTCGTCACAGCTGATGTAGGGTTCGCATTCGGCTGCATTGATGACCAGCAGTTCAACATCCCGCCCCGGACCGGGATTGAGTTTGACCGAAGTCGGAAAGCCTGCGCCACCCAGACCGACGATCCCCGCATCGCGGACACGTTGCCGGATATCGGCTGGATCGGCCGCAAAGACATCGTCCATCCTCAGGCCGCTTGGCGCAGCCCGGTCTTCTCCATCAGCTTCGATGACGATGCAGTCTGCTTTCAACCCGGAGGGGTGTGGAATCGGGTAGGCGCCGATATCGATAACGCTGCCGGAGGTCGGTGCGTGCACGGGGGCGCTGATATAACTGTATGAGCGGGCTATCGGCTGGCCCTTTAAAACGCTGTCACCGACCGCGACCAGGGGGTCGGCGATTTCGCCGATATGCTGGCTGAGGGGAACAAACAGGCGCTCCGGTATGCGGGCCCGGCGCAATGGAGCGCGTAACGATGGTGATTTGTTCGCGTCGAGACGCAAGCCCCCGTGAATTTTCAGCGCTTGTTCGAGTATCGTTACCATCAGAGTCCGTATTGTACAGGCTGGTGACGTAAAAAACCGTCGCTGTCAGTTAATCAGCGGGCGCGGCGATGGGGCGTTGTCCATCGTCCGGGTAAGGCCATTTCCACTCGCGTATATTCTGTTGCAACGGCACCATGCTGATGCAGTCGACCGGACAGGGTGGAAGGCACAGTTCGCAACCGGTGCATTCCGTTTCAATCACGGTGTGCATTTGCTTGGCCGCGCCGAGAATGGCGTCTACCGGGCAGGCCTGAATGCACAGCGTACAACCTATGCAGACCTGTTCATCGATAATCGCCACCCGTTTTTCCATGTGCACGCCGTGTTCGGCATTAAGTGGTTTGGCATCAACACCCAGCAATTCGGCCAGTGACTGGATCGTGGCTTCACCACCGGGTGGGCACTGGTTGATGTCTGCCTCACCGGCGGCGATGGCTTCGGCATAGGGGCGGCAACCGGCGTAGGTACACTGTCCGCATTGCGTTTGTGGCAGTATGGCGTCGATCTGCTCGACGATGGGGTCGCCTTCGACCTTGAAGCGGATAGCAGCGTATCCCAGCAGTAAGCCAAACAGGGCGGCAAGAATACCGATGGCGAGTATGGCGGTGAGCATAATGCTTAACAGGCCCTGGGCCCTAGCCTTTGATCAGGCCGGCAAAGCCCATGAATGCCAATGACATCAGGCCGGCGGTGATCAATGCAATGGCCGAGCCTTTGAAGGCTTCCGGCACGTCGGCAACCGCAATCCTTTCGCGCATTGCGGCAAACAGAATCATGACCATGGAAAAGCCCAATGCAGCGCCAAAACCGTATACCGCCGATTCAAAGAAGCCATGCTGCTGCTGCACATTAAGTAGCGCAACGCCCAGTACTGCACAGTTGGTGGTAATCAGTGGCAGGAAGATACCCAGTACCTGATACAGTAGCGGGCTGGTTTTGTGGACCACCATTTCGGTGAGCTGTACAACGACTGCAATGACCAGTATGAAGGTGATGGTGCGCAGGTATTCCAGTCCCAGCGGTGCCAGCAGGTATTCATTGGCCAGATAACTGCACACCGACGACAGGGTCAATACAAAAGTCGTCGCCAGCGACATGCCGGTGGCCGTTTCCAGTTTGCGTGACACGCCGAGGAACGGACACAGGCCCAGGAATTTCACCAGGACAAAGTTATTGACCAGGACGGTGCTGACCAGAATGAGCGCAAATTCAGTCATCAGATGCTCTGATTACCAAGTGGCTTCCTTCGCGGTTTCTAACGCGTACGTAAGCGAGCCAAGACAAACTTTCGGGGCACGCGGTGAATACGCCCCTGTACGCTCGACGGCCGCAGCATGTCCTTGGATCCGCGCAGGGGGTGGCCGACGGTCCCTAAAGCGTGTCTCGGCTCGCTTACTGCGCATTAGCAAATAGCCCTATTTAACCCTCATGCCCGGTTTCGCACCGGCATGCGGCTCGAGGATGAACAGGTCCTTGCCGCCCGGTCCCGCCGCCAGCACCATGCCTTCGGAAACACCGAAACGCATTTTCCGCGGTTCCAGGTTGGCGACCATGACAGTTAGCTTACCCTCAAGGTCTTCGGGCGCATAGGCAGTCTTTATTCCCGCAAACACGTTGCGGGTTTCACCGCCGAGGTCCAGTGTCAGTTTCAGCAGCTTGTCGGCCCCTGGAACGGCCTCGGCTTGCGCGATACGCACCACACGCAGGTCCAGCTTGGCGAAGTCATCAAAGGTAATGGGTGCGCCGAGAGGGTCATCGACCAGCGGTCCACCGCCGGTTGAACCCGTTTTCCCGGTTTCCTCCAGGTGCTCTTTTGAGGCAAGTACCATGGCTTCAACAGACGCCGGTTCAACACGTGTCATCATGGGCTTGAATGCCTCAATGGGGTGATCCGTGAGCGGTTCGGTGATGTCGTCCCAGTTCAGTGAACTCAGATTCAGGAAGTTGCGCGCCTGTTCGGCCATGGCGGGGAGCACCGGTTTCAGGTACGTTATCAGCACCCGGAACAGGTTCAGCCCGACGCTGCAGATCTCCTGAACCTGTTGCTCGGCGCCTTGCTGTTTGGCCAGGACCCAGGGCTTCTGTTCATCGATGTACTGATTGGCCACATCGGCCAGTGCCATGATTTCACGGCTTGCGCGGCCGTATTCGCGGGCCTGGTAAAATCCCGCGATTTCATCCCCCGCCTTGACAAAGGTCTGATACAGGTCTGCCTCACTGACACGTGCCGATAATCTCCCGCTGGATTTCTTCATTATGAAGCCGGCGCAGCGGCTGGCGATATTGACCACTTTGCCCACCAGGTCGCTGTTGACGCGCTGGGTAAAATCATCGAGGTTGAGATCGAGGTCGTCGACACCGCCGCCCAGCTTGGCGGCAAAATAATAGCGCAGGTATTCCGGATTCAGGTGATCGAGGTAGGTGCGTGCCTTGATGAAGGTGCCGCGCGACTTGGACATTTTCTGCCCGTTGACCGTTAAAAAGCCGTGAGCAAAAATGGCGCTGGGGGTACGGAAGTCGGCTCCCGTCAACATGGCCGGCCAGAACAGGGCGTGAAAATAGATGATGTCTTTGCCTATGAAGTGGTAGACCTCCGCTTGACTGTCGGGTTTCCAGTAGGCGTCGAAGTCCGTGCCGGTGCGTTCGCAGTATTGTTTGAAACTGGCAAGATAACCGATGGGTGCATCCAGCCAGACATAAAAAAACTTGCCGGGTGCGTCCGGAATCTCAAAGCCGAAGTAGGGTGCGTCACGCGAGATGTCCCAGGCGCGCAGGCCGTCGGCAAACCATTCGTTAAGCTTGTTGCTGACTTCTTCCTGCAAATGTCCAGCTGTGGTCCATTTGCGCAGCATGGCTTCGAAGTCCGCCAGTTTGAAGAAATAGTGCAGTGATTCTTTCTCAACCGGTTTGGCACCGGACACGGCGGACACCGCGTTCTTCAGATCGGTGGGCGCGTAAGTGGCACCGCAGGCTTCACAACTGTCGCCGTACTGGTCGGCGGCACCACAGCGCGGACATTCCCCCTTGATGAAACGGTCCGGCAGGAACATTTCCTTTTGCGGGTCATAGGCCTGGGTGATGGTGCGGGTTTCAATGTGCCCGCCATCCCGGTTGCGCCGGTAAATCAGTTCCGACAGCTCGCGGTTTTCATCGGAATGGGTGCTGTGGTAGTTGTCGAAACCGATATGGAAGTCGGCAAAATCGGCCCGGTGTTCTTCGGCAACCCGGGCGATCAGGGTTTCCGCTTCGATGCCTTCCTGCTGGGCGCGCAGCATGATCGGTGTGCCGTGGGCGTCATCGGCGCAGACATAGGTGCAGTCATGACCGCGCATTTTTTGGAAACGCACCCAGATGTCGGTCTGGATGTATTCAACCAGATGACCGAGATGAATCGAACCGTTGGCGTACGGCAGAGCGCTGGTGACCAGTATGGTGCGTTTTTGCTCCGGCATGAAAATTCCTGACTGTTCTTATAGATAGCTGTACATTATGCCAGAAGCGCTGTGTTTGAGGTATGCCGGCCCGCGACGCGGGCACAGACACCTGGGTATGCTCAGCCCGCATTTCTCACGGGGATCCCGGATGCTGGCGCAGGGCTCGTGTGCTTGGACGCCGTTCTGGAGCGAAAGTGGTAGCCGTAGCTACCACTTGAGTGAAGAACAAGTCCATGCGCGCGAGAACTAGCCAGGGCCGGGATAGGCTTGTCCTTAATACAACCTGATTCTCAATTGTTCACAAAGTCCTTCATACATTCAATACCTTCTGGCACTCGCCCGCCGCCCCGTGAGAAATGCGGGCTAAACCGTACAAAACCCGGTGAAGACCCGCCTGCCTGAATTGTGTACAATCGCGCCTCATTTTTATCAAGCACGACGGCATCTTATACAGCCCCTGAGATCTAGAGGAAAACGAGCATGACAGATTTATCCAGAGAGCAGATTGAATCGAAGCTCAAGGAATACATCGATCCTTATATGGAAAAGGATCTGGTGTCCACCAAGTGTGTGCGTAATGTCATGATCGAAGACGACCAGGTCGTGGTTGATATCGTGCTCGGTTTTCCTGCCGGAGATTATAAAGAAGAGCTGGCGGCGCGGTTGAAAGAGATGGTCGAATCCATTGATGGCGTCGCCAAGTCACGTATCAATGTCAGTGTCGCTGTTCAGGCGCATTCGGTGCAGAAGGGCGTTAAAACCATCAGCGGCATCAAGAACATTATTGCCGTTGCCTCCGGTAAAGGCGGGGTCGGCAAATCCACCACCGCAACCAACCTGGCGCTGGCCCTGTCGGCTGAAGGCGCCAACGTAGGTGTGCTGGATGCAGATATCTATGGACCCAGTCAACCGCGCATGCTCGGTATTAATGGCAAGCCGGAGTCCCGGGATGGCAAGTCACTGGAGCCCCTGGTCAGCTATCACATCCAGACCATGTCCATCGGTTTTCTGGTGGATGAGGAGACTCCCATGATCTGGCGCGGACCCATGGTGACCCAGGCCCTGCAGCAGTTGCTGGGTGACACCAACTGGTCTGACCTCGATTACCTGGTCATCGACCTGCCGCCGGGCACCGGTGATATACAGCTGACGCTCGCCCAGCAGGTGCCGGTCAGCGGTGCGGTGATTGTTACCACGCCGCAGGATATCGCGCTGCTGGATGCCCGTAAGGGATTGAAGATGTTCGAGAAGGTCGAGGTGCCGGTACTTGGTATCATCGAGAACATGAGCATTCACATCTGCAGCCAGTGTGGGCACGAAGAGCATATCTTCGGTGAAGGCGGTGGCCAGCGTATGTCAGACGACTACAATGTCGATTTCCTCGGCGCGCTGCCGCTGGACAAGAAGATACGTGAAGAAGTCGATGCTGGCCGGCCGTCTGTGGTTGCCGAGCCGGGCGGCCGTATCGCCCAGATCTATCGCGATATCGCCCGGCGCACGGCGGCAAAGCTGGCTTTGAAATCCAAGGATTTCGCTGCCAAGTTTCCGCAGATCGTCATCCAGAATAACTGATACCTTTGGCGCTGCATGGATGGTGCTATTGTTGAGTAGGCTGGATAGCCAGCACGCCATTACGGGACACGCTGTAGTTACTTCCCTGTACGCTCGACGGCAGCATCCCTCGGCAATTGCTCCTGCATTGCCCTACCGTGGCCCGTCCATGGACTTGTGCTGCCGACGGTCCCGTAACGGCATGCCGGCTATCCAGTTTTTGTTTGAATAACGGACCTTAACAGAGACAATGTCGATTAAATCCGATCACTGGATCCGCCGGATGGTGGAACAGCAGGCGATGATAGAGCCTTTTGTGCCGGGGCAGATCCGTCACCACGAGGGTGTCGGGCGGGTGATTTCCTACGGGACTTCGAGTTACGGTTATGACATCCGTTGCGCCGACGAATTCAAGATATTCACCAATATCAACTCAGCGGTGGTTGACCCCAAGAATTTCGATGACAACAGTTTTGTCAACGTCAAGTCGGACGTGTGTATTATTCCTCCCAACTCCTTCGCCCTGGCGCGCACGGTGGAATATTTCCGTATTCCACGCAACGTGCTGACCATCTGTCTTGGCAAATCCACCTATGCCCGGTGCGGCATTATTGTCAATGTCACACCGCTGGAGCCCGAGTGGGAAGGACACGTGACCCTGGAATTCTCCAATACCACGCCCCTGCCCGCCAAGATCTACGCCAATGAAGGCGTCGCCCAGGTGCTGTTCCTCGAGTCTGACGAAGTGTGCGAGACGTCCTACAGGGACCGCGGTGGCAAGTACCAGGGCCAGACCGGCGTTACCCTGCCTAAAGCCTAAGCCTGAAATCCGATTAAAAAAGTGCTTTCCGCTGTGTACGGCGTACCCTGGGGTAAAAATCCCGCAGCGCTGCCGCCAATTGCTCAGCGGCTGGAGGCGCCACCATTGTCAGCGGCAGGTCCGGTAAATTCCAGTTTCTTGAGCACAAGCTCTATTTTAATGCCGCTTTTTTTCTGCTTGAGAAACCGTACCGGAAAATAATCGAGATCAGGGGCGCTCCAGACCCAGCTCTTGTCGCGGTCGTCGTTGGTGCGTTCCGCTTTGACTGTGTGGTAGGTTCCGGAGTCAAGTTCCACGGGCTCATCACCGACCAGCTCAAAGTCGTAGTTCTTGATACGGCCCTGGCGCGGTATGCGGTATTTGAACACCGTATCGCCTTTACGCAGGTCGAACAGCATGGCCAGCTGCATCACCAGTCGGTCGATGGCACCCTCCGGCAAGGCTATATCCCAGTGTTCTCCAGCGCCAATATTTTTAACGCGCCGCGTTTCCCAGTCGAAGACAAGGTGGCTATTGTCGTCGTCATCGCCCTTTTTTCGCCGCGACTGATATTCAATCACCTGAATGGCATTGTCCCGGTAGCGCCAGCGGCTGCTCTCGGTGGATTTGTCGGTGCCAAACAGAGCGGCAATACCGCGGGTCACGGATTTTTGCTCATAGAGGTACTCGTTGTCACCGACGCGGGTCAGGCTGACTTGCACGGTGCCGATGCCCAGCCCATTGGCTTTGGCATCATAGCTGGCGATAAACGAGGGGTAGGGGGCGTCTTCGTCCGCCAGCACAGAGGCCGAGAAAAGCAGAGAAAGCAGAATCAGCATGGCCAGAACCACGGCCTGCACAAGCGTGTGTGTTTGATGACGCATCAGATTTATTTCATCGGCTCCATTACCCACTCATTACATATATGAATGGCACTAAGTTAAGCCCATTTAACCCATTGTAGGTCGAATTCATTCGACCAACCACGTTGCTATACCATCTATCATCCCGGATATAGCCACGATGTGGGTAG
>Ga0193947_1000210_pt1 | contig 12177 bp, 8 predicted proteins | sample FRT_01_MG_FD_161267 | JGI IMG/M metagenome (GOLD analysis project Ga0193947, IMG submission 161267) | Sediment microbial communities from the Broadkill River, Lewes, Delaware, United States - FRT_0-1_MG | ecosystem: Environmental > Aquatic > Freshwater > River > Sediment | place: USA: Delaware... | reverse complement strand
CAACAGGCGGGTGAGCCGTGCCACCAGTTGCCAGGTCTTGCCGGTGCCGGCAGAGGCCAGCACGCTGAAACTCTTTTCCGGCTGTGTGGCGAGAGGGATGTCAGCCATTGTCGTTTTCACCATGCAACCACATCTCGCGCCGGCAGAGGCCGCTGTACTCGCAGTAACTGCAGACCCTGGCATCACCCCAGGCAGGCAAAGCGGTTTGCTGTTGCAGGGCCCGGTCCAGCTGAACCATTCTGGCCTCGATTGCCGGCAGTAGCTGTTGCAGGTTTTCGGGGTTTGCGCAGACCTGCTCCCTGACCTGGTCCTTGCTGAATTCAAGGTAGTTCAGCTGTGCTATCGGTCCCTCGACAAGCAGAGCGTAACTCGGCAGCTGTACGGCTTCGCCCCGCAATACTTCATCGGCCTTGGGCGGTTTGCCGGTTTTATAGTCGACTACCGCCATGGCTCCCGAGCACTGATCGATACGGTCAATGCGGCCACTGATACGAAGTCGCGTGCTGATATTTCTGTCTGCCTTGACCTCGACCTGGCGCAAGGTCCAGGTTTTCTGCCGGCTGATTTCCCAGTCCAGGTAGTCGGGCAGGACCGTCAGCCACTGCTTTAACCAGCTGCGGGCCTGAAAGTTGTCTTTGACCGCGTCGGCAAACACCGCTTCGCTGATGTTCAGCAGCAGCTCCAGTGCCTGTTTACGATGCGTTTCCTGCAGTGCTCCGGACCAGGGCCCCGGCAGCTTGGACACGTCGCTGTGAAAAGCCTGTACGATGCGGTGGACCAGGGAGCCGTAATCGCTTTTGCTGAGCGCTTCGCGGATTTCATCCTGGGGTTTGAGACTCAAGGCATCGGCGCAAAAGTAGCGGTAGGGGCAATCGATGAGTCGCTGGTGGGTATAGGCCGACCAGGTTTGCGGATGGATTGCGGCCGGTGACTTTGGGGCGGGGCGTGATTCCAGCGGTGGCAAGGCGGCATGATCTGGGGAAGCCGGCTGCGTGCCCGCTTGCATGACCAGTTGCCGCAGCGTTTCATCGGCGAGTGTTTTGCGGTAAGCGCTATGATAGAAAACTTCCAGCAGTTCCAGCCACGGACTCATGCTGACGGGGTCGCCATCGCGTTCACGGTGATGCGTGAGCAGCACACGCTCGCTACTGTGCAACACGCGGCAGAAGTGATGCAGTTTTTCTGCCATCGCCTGTGACCAAGTGGGCAGGCCGAGTTCTGTGCGTACGCGCTGGTTGAAAAATGCCTGGCTGGGGGGGGATCCCGGCATGTAATCCTGGCTGCATCCGGCCACAATGATGGCGGCGAATCGTTGCAGGCGGCTTTGCTCCAGTGTCAGCAGCCGGACCGGGCTGGCAGACTGGGGCAGTCGGAAGGTGGCGTTCTCCAGGTTGCGCCCCAGCCAGTTACGGAATTCTGACCAGCTGAGTTCCACACGCGAGTGGGTGGCGGCTTGCTGTAAGCGGGCGATGATTTCCAGCAGGCGCTGTCCGGCGGCATCCTGTTCAAAGTGCTGCCAGCTACCCAGTTCACGCAGGCTTTCCCCCAGCGCATCGAGAAAGTCACCAGCCGTGTAAGATCCCTGCAGCAGCGGCGTGAGTGGGCTGGCTGCATGGTCCAGCACATTCAGCATCTGCTGTACGGCAAGCCGCATCGGTTCTGACCAGTCGGGCAGGCGTTTGCTGCGGCTATCGAGGTGGTGCCGGTAGCGTTGCAGACCGCGGGCAATATTTTCGTGCAGGATGATGTCCTGTTCCAGACGCCGTACCCAGGACAGGTGGGTATCACGATCGGAAAAACAGACAAAGGGTGATTTCAGTACGTCGAGCAGCGGTGCACAGGCAAAATCCTCTTCAACGGTTTCCAGCCAGCGTTCCAGGGTGGCTGCTGCACTGGTGGTCGACAGGGCCCAGCCGCCGGCATCGTCCAGTTCGACCTGTGAGGCTTCCAGCATGGCACGTAAGCGCCGTGCAAGGCGTCGGTCTTCGCTTACGATGGCGATCGGCTGAATACCATCAAGCAACCAGCGCCGGACCTGGAGGGCAACGGCCTGCGCCTCCTGTTCCGGGTCGTCTGCCTGGAACGTTCTGAGTCGCGAACCCACGCTATCCACCGGGTTCTGCCCGGCGAAGTGTTGGGCGCGTTTTCTCAGGTCGTCCGCCGAGGTCTCAAAAAGTGCGCTGATGAAGGCATCAAACGCATTGCCTTCGGGGCAGCGGTGCTGCGATGTTTCAAGGTCGAGCTGATCCAGGATATCTCGTATCGGCCTGTCGGGGTGGTAGCCATGCTGTTGCGCGTTGCCGTGCAGGATCAGCTGTGCCTGTTGCCTGTCGAAAAGGATGCGCAGCCAGCGGGCTTCGCTCGGGGTGAACCCGGTGAAGCCGATTAGCCAGAGTTTCTGTTGCCCGATGATGTGCAGACTGTCTGCCAGCTGTCGTCGATAAGCGGTGGCCGGATCCATACAGTGTTCGGCTTCCATCTGCTGTTGCCAGGCGTGCCACAGGGTGTGCAGGATGTAGGCTTCCTGCTGCAGTGAAGGGCTGGGCGAGGGAAGGGCGTAACCATGCTGCAAGCTGGTGTGAAACTGCTCGAAGGTGACCGGGATCGATATATCGCTGTGGGTCAGTTCGTCAAATAGCGTGAGCAGTTGATCAGCCAGTAGCCAGGGATCGGTATCAGCATAGATCTGTGCAGCATTGCGCAGTGCCTCGGCAAGCACCAGCTCCTGCGCAGGACGGTTCAATACAGTCCCTGTCACGGCGGCCAGCTGAGAAAGACACTGGTCCAGGCGCACTATGGACGGACCCAGCAGTGCGCTGAAGCCCAGTCGTTCGGCTTGTTTGAGCAACTCGGCACGTAACTGGGCAGCACACTGGTCTTCAGCGATCAGTATCCGGCAATCGCTTAAATCGGGTAAATGGGCCTTGTAGTGTTCGAGAATCCGCTGCGCTGCAACGGCAAGCGGGTCCTGGCTGAAGGGAACCAGGGTCAACGGATTCATGGAAATTTGTGCCTGGTCGTGGCGGGGGAGTCAGCGTTCCAGCAGATCGAGTTTGCCTTCCTTGCCATTCCATTCGTCGGCATCGGGCGGAGCTTCCTTCATCTGGGTTATCACCGGCCATTCCAGCGCCAGTTCCGCATTGAGTTCCAGGAATTGTTGCTGATCCGCGGGTAAGTCATCTTCGGGGAAAATCGCTTCGGCAGGGCATTCCGGTTCGCACAATGTACAGTCGATGCACTCCTCCGGGTCAATCACCAGGAAGTTGGCACCTTCGTGAAAACAATCCACGGGGCAGACTTCCACACAATCGGTGTATTTGCATTTGATACAGTTTTCACCCACCACAAACGTCATGATTGCCTCCTGCTTGAAACGGGGTCAATGATACACGGATTGATCAGGCTGGGGCCAGCGACAGCCGGGTGCCTGTGGCTGCCCATCCGCAAGCGGATTTCATGAATGGTGTCCGGGCTGGACTCCCGCTCATAAATATGGAACAGCTCCTTTCCGACTGACGCCTGAACAAACGGCTCAATTTGGCAGCAAATTTGCCGCTAAGCCAGGTAACTACAGATTTTTTGTCGCAGGTGCGCATCGGTATGGCTGGATCGTTGGTAAAATATTCTTTCTGGTTGCTGGCCTGCCTGACTGCCAATATGGTGCTCGCAGCCTCTTATAAAACGATTCCGATGAACCAGAAGCGATTGGCGACCTATTACATTCAGGCCAATATGCAGGGCAGCGGTGCGGTCGAATTCATGGTGGACACCGGTGCCGGTTATACCACCATCAACGAACATACCCTGGAACGCTTGAAACAGGCGGGTAACGCTGAATATGTCGGGCAACTGACCGGCGTGATGGCTGATGGCAGTCAGCACGAGCTTCCAGTGTATCGCATCAAACACCTGGTTCTGGGTGAAGACTGCGTATTGAAGGATGTCGAGGCCGCCATTTTCCCCAGCAATACACGCATGCTGCTCGGCTTGACCGCTCTGGAAAAGGCTGCGCCTTTCGTGTTTTCTACCAATCCCCCCCGACTGAGTCTGAGCAACTGCGGTACGGCGACCAGCTGAATCCATCAGCATCACCTGTTCGAGGTTCCGCTACCCCTGTCTAATACCTGACTTAACGATTGAATTCGTTGCGCCTTTCTATCATCTGCTTCAAAATGCCCGGGTTGGGTATGGTTTTACTGTTGACTGTAGCTTGATAGCGGTTGTGGGCAGGGCTGGCTGATTGATTTTGCTGACCTGTTCAAGCGGTTCATAGGATTTTTCAGATTTCAAAGGGAGATAGAATGAAACAGATAAGCCAAGCGCTTGTGTTGGTTGGCCTGGGTGTGGTCAGTGGTCTGGGGTACACCGCGCCAGGTTACGTGGACAACGATGGATCGACCGTTGTGCGCACCGGATCCGGAGATTGTCTGCATACCGCACGTTGGTCCATTGCCAATGCGATTGCAGAGTGTGATCCGGAAATCGTCGCCGCCCGTGATCAGACGGAAGTCGCCGCCGTGGAGATCGTTCTCCAATCGGTTCGCCTGGAAGCCGACACCTTGTTTGAATTTGACAGCGACGAACTCACGGCGGACGGCACACGGCTTCTCGATGATCTTGTCGGTAGTCTGACAGCGCCCGGGTTAGAGGAGCAAAAGCTGCAGGTCACCGGTTATGCGGATCGTATCGGTGAAGACGATTACAACCTGGAACTGTCGCAGCGCCGTGCGTCAGCGGTGCGTGATTATCTGGTCTCCAGAGGCGTGCCGCCTGACTACATCGAAGCGGGCGGTCAGGGCTCAGCTAATCCTCTGGTGGGTTGTGAAGGCGAGCGTGGTGCGGCACTGGTCGAGTGTCTGGCGCCAAACCGACGGACAGAGGTCGAATTTTCCGCCATGGAGACCGTCGAAGTGCCAAAAGAGGCGCCTGCCGGGCAGTAAGCGGCCACTGTCGGTGGTTTAAAAACGGGCCCGCTCAATATTGCACGGGCCCGTTTCTCATAGCGGATACTCGTCAGCTATTCCCTTGAGTTTGTAGAGCAGTTCCAGCGCCTCGCGTGGTGTCAGGTTATCGGGTTCGATACCCTGAAACGCATCCACCAGCGGGCATTCTCCCTTGCGCTCGAACATATCGATCTGCTGCTGTGTTGTAACATCCAGGTGCAGTGCATGCGTCGGACTGCTTTCGAGTTGACGCAGAATGTCCCGGCCCTGTACCAGCACCCGGTCCGGCACACCGGCCAGGGCCGCGACCTGCAGCCCGTAACTGCGGTTGGCAGGCCCATCCTTGACGGCGTGCAGAAAAACGATGCGCTCGCCGTGTTCCACTGCATCAAGGTGTACGTTGGCGGTCGTGGCTATTTCCTCAGGCAGCCCGGTCAACTCAAAGTAATGGGTCGCAAACAGGGTATAGGTGCCAATAGCACCGAGTTCCTTTGCCACCGCCCAGGCCAGCGCCAGACCGTCATAGGTGCTGGTACCGCGCCCGATTTCGTCAATCAGGGCCAGGCTCTGACTACTGGCATTGTTGAGAATGTTGGCCGTTTCTGTCATCTCCACCATAAAGGTAGAACGGCCGCCGGCCAGATCGTCGGACGCGCCGATACGCGTGAATATACGGTCTATCGGTCCGATACTGGCCTGATCCGCCGGTACAAAACTGCCCGCGCAGGCGAGCAGGACAATCAGCGCGGTCTGGCGCATATAAGTTGATTTGCCACCCATGTTGGGTCCGGTAATAATCAGCATGCGCCGTTCGTCACTCAACTCAACATCGTTTGGTACGAAGGGATCCGGGCTGAAATGCTCGATCACAGGATGCCGGCCGCCGCGTATGGCGATGCCCGCTTCGGCGCTCAATTCAGGGCGAGACCAGTTCAGGCTGTCGGCGCGTTCAGCGAGGGTGGTCAGGACATCGAGTTCGGCAATACCCTCGGCGCAGGATGACAGCGGCTGCACATGCTCCAGCAGCTGATCAAGCAGCTCATCGTAGAGCGCTTTTTCACGTTCCAGCGCCTTGCTGCGCGCACTGAGCACCCGGTCTTCGTGTTCCTTGAGTGCCGGGGTAATGAAGCGTTCGACACCCTTCAGCGTTTGCCGGCGCTGGTAGTTGTCCGGTACCTGCCCGGATTGACTGCGGCTGACTTCAATATAATAGCCGTGGACCCGATTGTAGCGTATTTTCAGCTTGTTGATGCCGGAACGCTGGCGTTCCAGCGCTTCCATCTCCAGCAGTACCTGGTCGCTCTGTTCGCTGAGCCGTTTCAGTTCGTCCAGTTCAGCGTCGTAACCGGCCGCGATAACGCCACCGTCGCGCAGCAGGGCGGGCGGGATATCAGGAATCGCCTTGCGCAGCCGCTTGAGAATCCCGGGCTGTTCCTGGATACGCGATGACAGTTCGCCGAGTAACGGGTCGCTGTCACTGCGTAACAGAACCTGTAATTCGGGCAAGCGTGCCAGGGTGTCGCGCAGGGCGCTTAAATCACGTGGGCGGGCGGATTTCAGCGCGATCCGCGACAGGATGCGTTCCAGATCGCAGCTGCCGCGCAGTTGCTCGCGCAGGCTTTCAAACAGCCGGGCCTGCAACAGTGATTCAAGGCACTGGTGGCGTTTTGCAAGGATTTTTCTGTCGCGCAGGGGACGCTGCAGCCATCGACGCAGCAGCCGGCCGCCCATGGCCGTCACGCTTTTATCCAGTATGGCGATCAGGCTGTGTTCCTTGTGGCCCGATTGTGACTGATCGAGTTCCAGATTACGGCGTGTCGCGGCATCCATGATCACGCTGTCTTCGTGTTGTTCGCTGCGCAGGCCGCGCAGGTGCGGCAGGGCAGCGCGCTGAGTATCCTTGACATACTGCAGCAGCGCACCAGCCGCCGCTACCGCAACAGGCATATCCTGGCAGCCGAAACCGGCCAGGTTCTGCGTGCCGAACTGCTGATTGAGTTGGCGGGCCGCCGTTTCGGTGTCGAAATGCCAGGGCGGCAGACGGCGCATACCTTTGCGAGCGCGCATCGCCTGCGGCAGCGACAGGTCTTCGCTGACCAGCAATTCGGCAGGTTGCAGCCGTTCGATTTCGCCCAGCAGGGCCTCTTCGCCGTTAAATTCCTGCACCACAAAACGTCCGGCAGAAAGATCCAGCGATGCCACGCCGTAGTAACCGTCCCTGTCCTGATGCAGCGCAACCAGCAGGTTGTCACGGCGTTCCTGGAGCAGCGCTTCGTCGGTCACTGTGCCCGGCGTGACAATGCGTACCACCTGGCGTTCCACCGGTCCCTTGCTGGTGGCCGGATCACCCGTCTGTTCACAGATGGCGACTGATTCACCCAGACGAACCAGTTTGGACAGATACTGATCGACTGAATGCACCGGGATGCCGGCCATGGGAATGGGTTCGCCGGCAGACTGGCCGCGACTGGTCAGTGTAATGTCCATGAGTTCCGCCGCCTTGCGGGCATCTTCGTAGAACAGTTCGTAGAAGTCGCCCATTCGATAGAACACCAGGATGTCGGGGTGTTCGGCCTTGATGCGCAGGTACTGCTGCATCATCGGTGTGTGTTTGTTCGAGCTGGGTAAGGCAGACATGGCCGGCAAGTGTAGCGGAATTGGCCGGTTCGCTACAGCTTGCGAAACGCTGCCAGCTTTGATACTCATAAACCCGGTCAAGCAGGGGGCGATGTATGAGTCTGTATCAGCAGTCTTACCAGGAAAAACGCGACAGATGGCCGAGGCATTAGCGGACCTGGCCAATCACCTGGCGGCGGCGCTGAGGCGTCGCGGTGAGTGGCTGGCGACCGCCGAGTCCTGTACCGGTGGCTGGGTGGCTAAAGTCTGCACCGACCTTGCTGGCAGTTCGGGGTGGTTTGAACGTGGTTTTGTCACCTATAGCAACGACGCCAAACAGGAACTGCTCGGGGTATCGGCTGAAACCCTGGACCGGCATGGTGCGGTGAGCGAGCAGACGGTGCAGGAGATGGCGGCAGGTGTTTTGCAGAACAGCCATGCACAGTGGGCGCTGGCCATCAGCGGGGTGGCCGGACCCGGCGGTGGCTCAAGGGAAAAGCCGGTGGGGACGGTGTGCTTTGCCTGGGCCGGGCCGGGTGGCTGGATGATGAGTCGGCGTTACTGTTTTGACGGCGATCGGGAAGCGGTGCGCCGGCAGGCAGTGGCAACGACGCTGTCGCTGTTAATCACCCGCCTGCATGAATTGACGTGATCGAGACCGGTTCTAAATCCCGACGGCTGTTTTTTGCCTTGTGGCCCGATGCGCTGGTGCGCGCGCAGCTGGTGGAAGTCTCCCGTCACTGGACCAGGCGCCCGGTCGCGGATGACATGTTGCACATGACGCTGCGGTTTCTGGGTGGGTGCAGCGAGCAGGAGCGGAGTTGTTATTCTGAAGTGGCCTCGAGTATTCTTTGCGAACCTTTTGAATTATATCTTGATTATCTGGGTGGCTGGCCTCGTGCGGGCATCCAGTGGCTGGGAACCAGCCAGATGCCCGAGGCTCTGGCAGGACTGGTTGCCAGTCTGACTACGGTATTGGCGCAGTGCGGGTTCGAAGTCGAGAAGCGGCCATTTGTTCCCCACGTAACCCTGGCCCGCAAGGTCAGGCAGCCGAAGGTGAAAGCAGGGCTGGAAGCGATCCGCTGGCCGGTGCGCGATTTTGTTCTGGTTGAATCGGCCGTCGTTGCCGGCGGTTCCCGGTATGAGGTGCTGCAGCGCTGGCCGTTGCAAAAAACGTCCAGACGAAACCCCCAGTCGAATGGAAATTCACGTCTTCTGGAGGACAGCGTTCGGGAAAGGAAATAAATTGATAGGCCGGTATTGGTAAATTTCAGAATACTGTTTATTTTTACAGTAGTGTGGTGCATACTCGGCTGTGATCGGCAGTGACGCCGTTTGGACGTAATCACAGCCAACCCGCAGGGCAGGGATTGCCCACAATTTAAACGAGGTAAGCGGAGAAATCTATGGACGATCACAAGCGTAAGGCGCTCAGTGCAGCACTGGGGCAGATTGAGAAACAGTTTGGCAAAGGTTCCGTCATGCGTATGGGCGATGTCAGTGCCGCGCGTGATATCGATGTGGTTTCCACCGGCTCGCTGGGGCTGGATGTGGCCCTGGGGATCGGTGGCTTGCCACGCGGACGCGTGATTGAAGTCTATGGCCCCGAATCTTCCGGTAAGACCACCCTGACCCTGCAGGTTATCGCTGAATCGCAAAAGATCGGCGGTACCGCAGCCTTTATCGATGCCGAGCACGCACTGGACCCGACGTATGCCGAGAAGCTTGGTGTGCAAATCGATGATCTGCTGGTGTCACAACCTGATACCGGTGAGCAGGCGCTGGAGATTGCCGACATGCTGGTGCGTTCCGGCGCTGTGGACGTTGTGGTGGTCGATTCGGTCGCTGCGTTGACGCCCAAAGCCGAAATCGAGGGTGAAATGGGTGATTCCCACATGGGGCTGCATGCCCGTCTGATGTCGCAGGCCCTGCGCAAGCTGACCGCCAACATCAAGCGTTCCAATACACTGGTTATTTTCATCAATCAGATCCGCATGAAAATCGGCGTCATGTTCGGTAATCCGGAAACCACGACCGGCGGTAATGCGCTGAAATTCTATGCCTCGGTACGCCTGGATATCCGCCGTATCGGCGCCATCAAGAAGGGCGACGAAATTGTCGGTAACGATACGCGTGTCAAGGTGGTGAAGAACAAGATGGCCCCGCCGTTCAAACAGGTGCAGTTCGAAATTCTCTACGGTGAGGGCATTTCACGCGAGGGCGAACTGATCGATCTGGGTGTCAAGCACGACATCGTTGATAAAGCCGGTGCCTGGTACAGTTACAACGGTAACCGTATCGGACAGGGCAAGGATAATGTGCGTAACTTCCTCAAGGATAATCCGGAGATTGCGCAGGATATCGAACAACAGTTACGCGCCAAGTTGCTCGATCAGCCGCCTGCGCCTGTAGAAGCCGTTGAACCCTTCGAATCCACTGGCTGACGATAGCGGGATCTATCAGGCATCGTATGCAACGGCGTTACGGCTCCTTGCACGCCGCGAACACAGCGAGCTCGAGTTGCGCCATAAGCTCAAGGGACGAAACTTTGCCGGTAATATAGTTGATACCGTGATCATGCAGCTGGTCGACGAAGGGTTGCTAAGTGACCATCGTTTCGCCGAAGTTTATATTCGCGGCCGATTTGAACGGGGTTATGGCCCGTTGCGTATTCGCGCCGAGTTGCGCGAGCGGGGTGTCAGCGGCGATTCGGCGGAGCAGTTGCTCGCAGGCCTGTCCCGGTTCTGGGTTGAATCCGCCGGCAGGCAGCGCAGTAAGCGTTTTGGACGCCAGTTTCCCGGAGACTACCGGGAGCGCGCCAGGCAGATGCGTTTTCTGCAGCAGCGGGGCTTCAGCTCAGACCAGATCCAGGCCGTTTTTGCTTCTCCCTGACGAGCATTGATCATCAGGATAGTCACCGCGAGGCGTGCAGGCTGTTTTACTCCGCCGCCCCGTGTGAAATACGCGCTGGAGGGCGGAATGACTTGTGTCCTCCGGCCTTTATCCTGTACCTTTCTGCGCCATGAGCAGCAAGTTCAGTACAAGCGATATCCGCAGGATCTTTCTGGATTATTTTCAGACAAGGGGCCACGAAGTGGTGCCTTCCAGCCCCCTCGTGCCTGCAAACGACCCGACCCTCTTGTTTACCAATGCCGGCATGGTTCAGTTCAAGGAGGTGTTCCGCGGGCGGGAGAAGCGACATTTTGTGCGCGCTGCCAGCTCACAGCGTTGTGTGCGTGCAGGTGGCAAACACAATGATCTGGAAAATGTCGGTTATACCGCACGTCACCACACCTTTTTCGAAATGCTGGGGAATTTCAGCTTCGGCGACTATTTCAAGCGCGATGCTATTCGTTATGCCTGGGATTTTCTGACCGAGGTGCTGGAGCTTCCAGCAGAGCGCCTGTGGGTCACAGTCTACGAGGAAGACGAGGATGCAGCAGACATCTGGTTGAACGAAATCGGTGTATCCCCGCAGCGTTTTTCACGTATCGGCGCGAAAGACAACTTCTGGTCGATGGGGGACACAGGCCCCTGCGGACCCTGTTCGGAAATATTCTACGATCACGGTCCCGGTGTTCCCGGTGGTCCACCTGGAACACCGGAAGAAGACGGTGATCGCTATATCGAAATCTGGAATCTGGTGTTTATGCAGTACGATCGCGATGCCGCCGGTGATTTGAATCCGTTACCGAAACCGTCAGTGGATACCGGCATGGGTCTGGAGCGGCTGGCGGCCATATTGCAGGGTGTTCACAGCAACTATGAAATCGATCTGTTCCAGCATCTGATCAAGGCGACGGCTGAAGTTACCGGGGTCAAGGACCTGGAAGACAAATCACTGCGCGTGATCGCTGATCATATTCGTGCCTGCGCATTTCTGATTGTCGATGGCGTAATTCCGTCTAACGAGGGGCGGGGGTATGTTCTGCGCCGCATTATCCGGCGCGCCATTCGTCATGGTCATAAACTCGGCAAGCGGGAATCGTTTTTCCATAAATTGCTTACTCCGCTGGTCAGGGAAATGGGCGGGGCCTATCCGGAGTTAGCCAAAGCACAGTCACAGGTCGCACGGGTCCTGGAGCAGGAGGAAGTCCGCTTTGCGGAAACCCTTGACCACGGCATGAAAATCCTCGAAGAGGCCATCACGGGTCTGCAGGGCGATGTCATTCCGGGTGACACGGTGTTTAAGCTCTACGATACTTATGGTTTCCCGGTTGATCTGACCGCTGACATTGCCCGCGAGCACGGTCTGTCGCTTGACAGGGCAGGCTTTGAAACCGAAATGGAAGCCCAGCGCGCCAGAGCACGGGCTGCCAGTAGTTTTGAAACGTTGAACGCAAGTGGCCTCGATGTGGAAGGCAGTACCGAATTTACCGGCTATGAGCGCTTGACTGACAAGGCTGTTATCGTGGCACTGTATAAAGCTGGAGAAGCCGCCGACGTTCTGCATGATGGCGAAGAAGGTATCGTCCTGCTCGATCACACACCCTTCTATGCTGAATCCGGTGGCCAGGTCGGTGATACTGGCGTGTTGTCTGCAACCGCAGCTACTTTTGCGGTCACAAACTGTACAAAAGAAGCTAAAAATAATCTTCATCATGGCTCTGTGGCTACG
>Ga0193947_1000206_pt1 | contig 12269 bp, 14 predicted proteins | sample FRT_01_MG_FD_161267 | JGI IMG/M metagenome (GOLD analysis project Ga0193947, IMG submission 161267) | Sediment microbial communities from the Broadkill River, Lewes, Delaware, United States - FRT_0-1_MG | ecosystem: Environmental > Aquatic > Freshwater > River > Sediment | place: USA: Delaware... | reverse complement strand
GACGCCGCGTGCATCATCGATACGCAATGCGCCTGCAGGGTGCGCGCATCAACCGGGGCGCGCAAGGCCGAGCATTTCGAGGCCGGCAGCCGCCGCAGCGCCTCCGTCGATGCATAGCGGTAAACCACCACAGCGTGCGCCACTTTGGCGCGGTTCAGCCAATCAATTACGCGTTTGGCGGTATCCTCATGCAGCGTTGCCTGCTCTATCACCAGCACGTCAGCCTCTGCACCTCCGCCACGGGCCTCGAAGTCGGCGATATCAGCATAGCGGTCGACGGGTGTCATGCCCGTGAGGGTGTCGCCGGCTGCCTGGATAACGCGTGTCAGCGACTCGCCGACCAGCAGCACGCGACAGGCTTCCGCCTCGGTCAGCACGCGTGGTGCAGACGGTGAGCGTTGTGCCTCCGCCGTCCGGCCTTGCAGCGTATCGAGATCGAGGTTCGCGACTTCGCCGATCGCATCACCCGCGTCCACCAGCTGTTTCATAAGACGCAGGCGGGCCACATCCTGCGAGCTGTACAGGCGCCCGCCGCCGGGCGAGCGTTGCGGCGACACCGCGACGTAACGACGCTCCCAGATGCGCAAGGCATCCGGGGAAATTCCCGTCATGCGTGACACAGCGCCGATCCGGTATTGGGTCGGCGCATCGTTCGCTTGCTCTGTCATGCCTTCTCCTCGGTTTTCAACAGCTTGTACAGCAGGCGGGCAGATGGAGTCTCCCGCCCGCACAAAATTCATACTTTGTATTGTACATTATCTTGACATCCAATAAAATATCAACTATTGTCCTAGACAATCCTGGAGTCGCCAGGTCACTGTCACAACGAGGAAGTCATCATGAGCTACCACAACACCCCCCTGATACGCACACAAGACCGCGTTATCTTCCGAACTGTAGTCGGTTTTTTAACAGCTCCGTTAGTCTTGTTAACAATGGCCGGGACAATACTCGCCCTCTGAGGGGCGTAATCCCGTGTTGTTTCACTCTGCAACGCCAGCGAACAATGCTGGACATTATATAGACAGCTTGCACAGCGCACCGGGCAGAAATATTGCCCGTGCGCTGACAAGCAGTGGTCACGGGAGAAGATCTTATGTTTGACCCTCTCAGCGAGCTCCCCGAGTCTGCTGGATACCCAGGTCCTCCCTCAGCTCGCGAGAAGCAGCGCTGGCGCAACGCCGTCGCTCGCCGCGAGCTGGAAGCACGGCGCGAACGGCAACGTCTACGCCAACAGCTGACTGAGGTCTGGGACGAACCCGTCAACCACCAATAGAAGCGGTGGTGAGAATTTGCAAAACGGTTCCACCCGTGTTTCCGACTGCTCCAAGCACTCCCGGGCCGTAACCACCTTGGGGATGTACGGCATGTCACACAACCAGTTAACGATCGGCGCAAGAAACGAATATGGCGCACGCCAATACAGGCCCTTCCCTTCTGGAATACGTGTGGTAGATCCGCTACGACAGAGGCATCTATTACGCTTAATGTCGCATCTGGTGGGTTTGATCGAAAACAGCATCGAAGTGCATCGAGATCGGCCTATGGCTGAGCGCTGGATTTAACCTCAGCCAGCACCTGTTGCCGCCTGCCGCAGGGAACAGGGTTAAACAAAAAGTACTCTTGGTTCCCCGGCTCAAGCGGCAGCAGGCGGCGCATATTAACCCGCTGGACCTCTCTTTACCTGCGATGACATCTTCTGCTCCCGCCGTTTAGGCGTCAGAACACCTCGCAACCAATCCCAACACCGCGATCAGGCCGACCGGCTGCTCTGAATCTCCAGCCTGTCGCACCCCGATCACGCCATTTGATACATCGTTTTTTTCGATGTTTTATATACTTCATTTCGTATTTTATAAATCCTCTAGTGCCGATAACCTAAGCACATGTTCGAATCCGAACCCGAACTGTAACAGGAGCAAAACATGTCAACTCAAATTTCGACCATCAGTCCTCAACAGTTGCACGAGCAAAAACGCCGTGGGCGAGATGCCCCCGTGCTGGATGTACGCAGCGTCGCGGAATACCGCGCCGGACACATTCCGGGCGCGCAGTTGATACCGGTTGATTCATTGTCGGCAGACGCGCTCGCACATGCGTTCAAACGACCTTCGCTGGGCCGCGAGGAAACGCTTTACATCACCTGCCATACCGGTCCGCGCGCGCTGCAGGCAGCCCAACGGCTGCAACAGGCCGGCTTCGATAACCTGAGTCTCATCGAAGGTGGAACCCAGCGCTGGGAACAGTTTGGCCTGCCGCTAGAACCCTGCGGCAAGGCGTTGAGCCTGGAAAGGCAGGTTCAGATCGCCATCGGCAGTCTGCTGGTGCTGAAAGTATTCCTGGGATTCAGCGTGCATGAACTGTTCTTCGCGCTGACTGCGATGATCGGTATCGGCCTGATTGTCGCCGGCACCACCCGCTGGTGTGGCATGGCCAGGCTAATCGCGCACCTGCCATGGAACCGCAATACCAACTGCACTCAAACAGCGAGTGCCTGAATCAGTGTTATACAGTAAGGAGATGGCATCATGATATTCCGTCAATTGTTCGATCACACCTCGCATACCTATACCTACCTGCTCGCCGAACGGCACGGCGGAGAAGCACTGCTCATCGACCCGGTACTGGAGAACACAGCACGCTATGTGCGTTTGCTGGAAGAGCTGGATGTCAAACTGGTGATGGCGGCGGACACGCATATTCATGCCGATCACGTCACCGCACTGGGTGCGCTGCGTGATCAGACCGGTTGCGCCAGTGCCATGGGCGCAATGACCCGCGCTGAATGTGTCTCGGTACATTTTCACGAAGGTGAAAAACTGTGCGTGGACAACCTCCATCTGGACATTATGTATACGCCGGGCCACACGGATGATTCCTACAGCTTCTTGTTGCCCGACCGGGTGTTCACCGGTGACACGCTGCTGATCCGCGGGACGGGGCGCACCGACTTTCAGAACGGGGATCCTGCCGCCCAGTACGACAGCCTGTTCGGCAGGCTGCTGACGCTGCCCGAGGACACACTGGTGTACCCGGCCCACGACTATAACGGCATGACGGTGAGCACTATCGGCGAGGAGAAACGCCATAACCCACGGCTGCAGGTTGATGACAAACAGGCCTATATCGAGCTGATGAACGGGCTTGAACTCGATGACCCGAAACTGATGGATATCGCCGTGCCCGCCAACCGTGCCTGCGGCATGCGCCGTGCAGCCTGATGTCACATCCTGCATTCAGCCCGGAAATTGATCCGGGCTTTACCCCTGACGCATAGGAGCAATATAAAATGATCGCGATAGAGACATTACTGTTCGGCCTGCTTGGCGGGCTTGTTGGTCTGAAAATCTTCCTGCTCGCCCTCGCAGCCGTCCTGTTCGTATACACACTAACCCAGCACAGCAACCGGCAGCGCAAGATAGCGTCGGCAAGGGCTCCGGCCCGACCGCCAAGACTGGATGTACACGCCTGAGTATCGCCTGACAGTGAACGGAACGATTCACAGTGCCGGCAAACCCGCGGCGATGGTCCCGGGCATCCTCGCCAGAACGGCAATACTGGCGTCGCTGTGGTGGATCATCGCCCAGGGTCAGGTTGGCGCCTGGCTGATCGGGCTGCCCGCCGTGGCGCTGGCCGCCATGGCGAGCGTTTACCTCGGTGGCGCTGCATTGCCGCGAGTTTCGCTGCTGGGCCTGCCGGGTTTCGTTGCATTCTTCCTGCGTGAATCGGTGCGCGGCGGACTTGACGTGGCACGCCGCACACTGGCACCAAGGCTGCGTATCCAGCCGGGTTTCAAAAACTACCGTTTGCAGCTGAACGACCCTTCGGCAAGGATATTGTTGACCAACTGCATCAGCCTGTTACCCGGCACGCTGGCCGCACGCCTCGAAGGCGACCGCGTGGAATTACACCTGCTCGACGCCGGTGAAGACCCTGAGCCCGGTTTGCGCCGGCTTGAACAGGCGATCGCCAGGCTATTCGGCTTATCCCGGGAGGCAACCGATGTCTGAGCTGCTGGCTGTTTCCGCACTTGCCCTGATACTCAGCCTGTTTCTCGGCCTGTTGCGGGTTGTCCGCGGCCCCGGGGCGGGCGATCGAATGCTCGCCATGCAACTGATCGGCACCACCGGTGTCGGCCTGTTGTTGCTGCTCAGTCTGTTGCTCGATCAGACAGCACTGATTGACGTGGCGCTGATTCTGGCGCTGCTTGCGGCGGTTGCGGCGGCCGCGTTTACCGGCGAGGAACTGGAGACCGGTGATGATTGAAGTGATGTCTTCGCTGCTTATTGTGTCGGGGCTTGGCTTCTACCTGGCCGGCAGTATCGGCCTGCTGCGACTCCCGGACCTTTACTCGCGACTTCATGCCCTGACCAAAGCCGACAATCTCGGTCTGGGCCTGCTGACCGCGGGCCTGGGGCTATACACGCAAGACCTGCTGATCGCACTCAAGCTGGTACTGATCTGGCTGGCGGTACTCGCCGCCAGCGCCGCCAGTGCACACCTGATTGCGCAACATGCACGCCGCCGGGAGACGCAATCGTGACGACATCAGCGATGCTGATCCTCGACATTCTGATGGTGCTTTCGCTGCTGAGTCTGGCGGCGGCGGCCCTGGCTACGAGCGATGCACGCCGCAGTGTCATTTTATTCATGGCGTTCGGCCTGGTACTGGCGCTGGCCTGGGCACGCCTGCAGGCGCCGGACGTCGCCCTCGCGGAAGCCGCCATCGGCGCCGGTTTATCCGGCGCACTGCTGCTGGCTGCCGTGGGCGATCAACCGCGCCGTGCGTTGACCGGTGACACGAAGCCTGTTCACCATCACGATCACTCGAATCTCAAACTCATGCTTGAATGGACGGTCACGCTGCTGTGTATCGCTGTGGCCGGTGCACTCGCATGGGCCCTGGCGCAGGCTTTCGAGCGCGCACCGCAAGCCACGCTGGCGCAAGCGGTCAGCGAAAATCTCGCCACCAGCGGGGTCAGCAATCCCGTCACTGCTGTACTGCTGAACTTCCGTGCCTACGATACGCTGCTGGAACTGGCGGTGCTGCTGACCGCGGTGCTCGGCATCTTTGCCCTGGGTCCTGCAAGGCCCGGCTACCGGACAGCCGGCCCCGTGTTCGGCGGCCTTGTCCGCTGGTTGGTCCCAGTGCTCATCCTCGCCGCCGCTTACCTGCTCTGGGTGGGTGCTCACGCACCGGGTGGCGCTTTCCAGGCGGGCGCCACGCTCGCGGCCGCCGGTGTGGTATTGCGACTCGCGGGCCAGCGCACTGTGGGTTTACCGCAGGGTCCTACGCTGCATCTCGTCATCGCCGCGGGTGTGGGCACATTTCTGCTAGTAGGTTTGAGTTTGCTGGTGCTGGGACGCCCGTTTCTGGGCTACCCGCCGGCCTGGGCCGGTGGCCTGATCCTGCTGATTGAAACGGCAGCCATGCTGGCCATCGCCGCGACGCTGGTGCTGGCATTCCTGGGCGGCCGACCGCAGCCACCGCGAGTCAACGTGACAGGCGGGAAACCGCCAGCAGCTTCGATCAGCACCCTCAGACCCAGGTCGCGCGAAGGTCTGTCCGGCGCTGACGTCCCTGGCGCTGAATCACACAAACATTTCAGCGAGGAGAACAGACAATGCTGACCGCTCACTGGCTGTATGGCATAACCGGTTGCCTGGTCGTTGCACTCGGACTACGCACGGCACTGCTGCACGCGCTGCTGCTGCACCGCCTGATCGGCATCAATGTCATGGGGGCGGGCGTTTTCCTGATGCTCATCGCTGTCGCCTACCGAGGCCCCGGGGTTGCACCCGACCCGGTGCCGCATGCCCTGGTGTTGACAGGCATTGTGGTTGCCGTGAGCGCCACCGCGCTGGCCCTGGCGCTGGCGCGACGCCTGACAGCGGAGCAAGACGATGAGTGACACCCTGATCTGGCTGTTCGCCCTGCCGCTCACCGGCGCTGTCGCGACACTGCTGCTGCCGCGCCAGGCAACAGCGCTGGCTAATGTCACGGCAGTGGCGACCACCGCCGTTGCTGCTACGCTGCTCCACGCTGTGAGCAGGCAGGGCACGTTGAGCTACGAAATCGGTGGCTGGTCGGCCGGTCTGGGCATCGCGCTGCGCGCCGACGGGCTATCGACACTGCTGCTGATGATGACCGCTCTGGTGGTACTGGCGAGCAGCGTTTATGCCAGTGCCTACTTCAGCAAAGCCGCCGAGCGTGCCCGCTTCTGGCCATTGTGGCTGTTGTTGTGGACGGCATTGAATGCCCTGTTGCTGTCCGGTGACCTGTTCAACCTCTATGTCACGCTCGAGCTGCTCGGCCTCAGTGCTGTCGCACTGGCATCACTCGGGGGCAAACTTGCGGCGGTACAGGCGGCGTTACGCTACCTGCTGGTGGGGCTGCTGGGTTCGATGATGTTCCTCGCCGGTGTCAGCCTGGTCTATGCGGGCTACGGCACACTCGATCTGTCGACGCTGGCACACACCGTTGAAGCCGGACCTTTGGCATGGACAGCGCTGGCATTGATGACCGCCGGCCTGTTGTTGAAGACCGCCCTGTTCCCGCTGCATTTCTGGTTACCACCGGCACACGCCAGTGCGCCGGCACCGGTCAGTGCGGTCCTGTCAGCCCTGGTCGTGAAGGCGGCTTTCTACCTGGTCCTGCGCCTTTGGCTGGATGTCTTCGCCGACCTGTTAACGCCGGCGGCGGCCAGGTTACTCGGTGTTATGGGTGCCGCTGCGATTCTGTGGGGCTCCTGGCGCGCGCTGCGCACAGAGCGGCTGAAACTGCTCGCTGCCTATTCCACCGTTGCCCAGCTGGGTTACCTGTTTTTGTTCTTTCCCATACTGCTGGCCATGCCTCCCGGCCCGGCCCGCGATGCCGCGCTCGGTGGCTTGGTCATTCTTGCCTTGACCCACGGTTTTGCCAAGGCCGGCCTGTTTCTGGCGATCGGTATCATCCAGCAACGTTGCGGACACGATCGCATTTGCGAGCTGGATGGCACCGCGCAGCGCCTGCCAGCGACTACCTTCGCTATCGCTTTGGGCGGTGTTGCCCTGATCGGTCTGCCGCCCAGCGGCGCCTTTCTCGGCAAGTGGCAGTTAATCGGCGGCGCTTTCGCTACCGGTCAGTGGTTGTGGGTGCTGGTAATAATTGCCGGTTCCCTGCTGGCTGCAGCTTACATATTTCGCGTGCTGGGCCACGCCTTCGGCAACCGGGCCTATCCACAAAGCACCGTCACGGTTGCCCGGGAAGAGTGGCCGGCGTTGGTTCTGACCGGCACAGCGGTGATCGGACTGGGGCTTGCAGGTGCCCCGGTGTGGCAGTTGCTAGGGAGTAACGCATGAACCTCGACGTATGGTTACCGTTGTTGATCGTGGCCAGCTCGCTGGTGCCGGGCTTAGTGATCTTCTTCCTGAAAGAAGACAGTCACGGGACGCGTACGTTTCTCAACCTTGCCGGTGCCGCCGGCAAACTGGTGCTGGTCGGAGTAATGATCTGGGGTGTGTTTCACCAACACAACTACGAGACACGCTGGACCCTCGCACCCGGCCTGGACCTGGTGCTGCGTGCGGATACGCTCTCGGTACTGTTCGTTACCCTGTCCACGGTGCTATGGCTGGTCACCACTGTCTATGCGATCGGCTACCTGGAAAAGTCGCCGCATCGCAGCCGCTTCTTCGGCTTCTTCAGCCTGTGCGTTTCGGCCACCATCGGCCTGGCCCTGGCAGGCAATCTGTTTACCTTCGTCATTTTCTATGAGCTGTTGACGCTGGCGACCTACCCGCTGGTCGCGCACCGCGGCACCCCGGAGGCGCTGCGCGGTGCACGCATCTACCTTACCTACACCCTGGGCGGGGGCGCCCTGTTATTGGTCGGCACCGTATGGTTACACGTCATCGCAGGACCTACCGCATTCGTGGAGGGCGGCGTCCTTGGTCAACTGCCGGTCGAGTATCACGGTCAGCTAAAGGCAATATTCCTGCTGCTGCTGATCGGCCTGGGTGTCAAGGCGGCACTGGTACCGCTGCACGGCTGGCTACCACAGGCGATGGTCGCACCCGCACCGGTGAGCGCCCTGCTGCACGCGGTCGCCGTGGTGAAAGCCGGTGCCTTCGGTATCGTGCGCGTGGTCTACGACGTTTACGGTGTCAACTTTGCCGACCAGCTCGGTCTGCTCGCCGTGCTTGGCGTGGCTGCCGCAATTACCATCGTTTATGGATCATTGAAAGCGCTGTTCCAGGACAACCTTAAAAAGCGCCTCGCTTATTCGACGGTCAGCCAGGTGTCCTATATCGCCATGGGCACAGCTATTCTCGGGCCCATCGGCACCATCGGCGGCATTGTTCACCTGGTCCATCAGGGCATCATGAAGATCACCCTGTTTTTTGCCGCCGGTAATTACGCAGAAACACTGGGCATTCACAAGGTCAGCGAAATGAACGGCGTCGGCCAACGCATGCCTGCCACCACCCTGGCATTCACTATTGCTGCCCTGGGCATGATTGGCATCCCCCCCATCGCGGGCTTTGTCAGTAAATGGTACCTGGGGCTCGGCGCGATCGAAGCCGGCATGGCAGAGTGGGTCATACCGGTATTGATCATCAGCAGCCTGCTCAACGCGGCCTACTTCCTGCCAGTGTTGTATCGTGCCTGGTTCTGCCGGCCCGCACCCGCCTGGCCGGCAGAGCACATTCCAGCCGCCCGCTATGAAACCGCTGGCGCCCTGTTGTGGCCGCCGGTTGTGACCGCCGGTCTGGCGCTGGCCGCAGGCCTGTTTGCGGCCGCACCGTACAGTCCGCTCGAATGGGCCGACCTGATTGCACAACGGGAGTATCAACTGTGAATAGCGCGCTGTTGCTGATGATCTGGTTACTGCCGTTACTGCTGGCCACCCTGGCCAGGCAGCGTTATGCGCACTGGTTACTGCCGCTGGCAGCGTTACCCGCATTAATTGCGGTTGCTGTATTACCGCTCGGCACAGCGGTTTCACTGCCGTGGCTGCTGTTGGGCAGTGAACTCGGCCTTGATGAGACCGGCCAGGTATTTCTTGGCTTCAGCAGCCTGCTGTGGCTGGTTGCTGCGGTCTATATCGCCGGCAGTCGGGATGCGATTGCCGCAGGCGGCCGATTCAGGGTGTTCTTCCTGTTGGCGATGGCGGGCAATCTTGGCCTGATTGTCGCTCAGGACATGGTGAGCTTCTATTTCGGCTTCGCCCTCATGGGCCTGTCGGCTTATGGTCTGATTGCACAGGCAGCATCCCGGCGTGCCAGACGCGCGGCGCGCACGTATCTGGCCTGGACAATCGCCGGCGAACTGTTGCTGTTCACGGCCATCATCTCACTGGCGGCAAGCAACGGTGGAGCGCTGAGCTTCGACGCACTGCAGAGTATTCCGAGGTCACCGTTAACCGTGCTGCTGCTGATCGCCGGGTTCGGCATCAAACTCGCCCTGCCCCTGTTGCACTGGTGGCTGCCGCCGGTTTATGCCGTCACACCGGCGGCGGCGGTCGCGCTGTTCAGCGGTGTGATGATCAAGGCGGGCCTGCTCGGCCTGTTGCGCTTCCTGCCGCCCGGTGAGGCTACGCCGGCAGGCTGGGGCATGCTGCTGGTGGTGATCGGAGCCGCTACGATTTTCTTCGGTGTTATCGCAGGGCTACTACAGAAGCGGCCACGCTTGTTACTCGGTTATTCCAGTATCAGCAAGATGGGCGTTTTGACGACTGGCTTGGGCGCTGCGCTGGCCTTCCCTACGGCGGCGCCGGGTATCGTTGCGGCACTGCTGGTTTATGCCACGCACCACGCGCTGGCGAAGACTGCATTGTTTCTCGGACTCGGCCTGGTTGAACGCGGTGGCCTGCGGCTGTCGCTGTTGATCGGGCTCGTCTTTCTCGCATTGGTGTTGGCGGGCGCACCGCTGAGCAGCGGCGCACTGGCCAAGTCGGCGCTCAGTGACAGTCTGTCTCAAGCGGCCCCTGTCCTGGTGATGTTACTGGCGGCCTCCACGCTGGCGACAACGCTGCTGATGGTACGCTTTATGTTTCTGTTATGGAGCCGCCGCCGGCGCGAGATCATGCCGCTTCCCAGGGTGCCGCTCTCCGCCTGGCTGTGCCTTGTCGCGCTGATCATGGCGCTGCCGTTTGTGCTTGCCGGTATCGACCGGTTGATGATCAACGTTGTCCCTGTTTCGCTGGGTCTGTTGCTGGGGCTGGTGGCGATACGGGTCGGTTCCCGTGTTTATCCCCTTTTGACCGGCGGTCGAAAACGCGCCGGTATTCAAGCTTTGTCTTCACCCCTGCGCACAGCGCTCCGTGATGCGTTACAGAAGGGGCGCTTCGACAATGCGTTGCAGGGCACTGCGCGTGCTGTCACAGCTTATCTGCGGCAAGCCGGTGAATGGCTGGCACGCCTGCAATGCCATACCGAATCTGCCCGGCGGCCGTTGACCGGCGCACTCTGGCTGGGTATCGCCGGGGGATTGCTGGGTGCTTTGGCCGCTGCAACGTAAACGCCACCGTTCAGGAGCAAGACCATGAAACGCTTCAAAAACATTCTTTTCATTGCCGACGGCGAGGACGGATTACAGGCGGCTTTCGAACTGCGCCGGCACACGGAAGGTGGTACTGGCGGTAAAGCCCAGTGGTTCTGTTTCACCGGTTGTCCAGTAACACACTGCGAGTCCTCATCTCATGCATCGGACCAGGCGACGGTGACTGTGCCATTATGCAAATATGACTTATAGTGCCAATAATACACGGTGACAGTGCAGGAACAGTATGTCCAATCTCAACTTCAAACACCTGCGTTACTTCTGGGCGGTGGCCGCCAACGGATCGATCGCCCGGGCGGCGGATATTCTCCATCTGACACCACAGACGATCAGCGGCCAGCTGCGCGAACTTGAAGAGCAGCTGAATGTTCAACTTTTTGAGAAAAGCGGTCGCAACCTGGTGCTGACTGATTCCGGGCGCATGGTGTTTTCCTATGCGGATGAGATGTTCCGCCTGGGTAACGAATTACAGGATGTGCTGGAAGGGCGCATCCCGGGCACGGCGTTGACACTCAATGTGGGCGTTGCCATGGTTGTGCCCAAACTGCTCGCCTATCGCCTGCTCGAACCGGTACTGGCGATGGACGAACCGGTACGGCTGGTGTGCCAGGAAGCACCGCTGTCGGAATTACTGGCCGACCTCTCAGTGCACAAACTCGACCTGGTCATCGCCGACTGTCCCCTGAGCCCGACCCTCAACGTACGCGCTTATAACCACCCGCTCGGCGAATCCGGTATCAGTTTTTTTGCGGCGCGGACGGTGGCCCGAAGGTACCAGAAGAACTTCCCGCTGTCGCTGGACAACGCACCGATGCTGATGCCCACGGCCAGCAGCGCCCTGCGCCGGATGCTGGAACAGTGGTTTGACGCCAGGCATATCAAGCCCCTGATTGTCGCCGAGTTCGATGACCGCGCATTGATGAAGGCGTTCGGCGAAGCCAGTGCCGGGATTTTTACATCCCCGACGACGGTCGAGGATGATGTGGTCGCCAAGTACGGGGTGCGCGTGATCGGCCGCACCCGTGACATCAGCGAGAGTTTCTATGCGATTTCCGCAGAACGCCGCATCAAACACCCGGCAGTTACAGTGATTACTGACGCCGCCCGCAGTGAACTGTTCTCCACCACCTGACGACAAATCCGCTAACAACACGAATCTCTGCATGGCTGTTGACCGGGCTGCCGGCCGCGCTTCGCGCACCGTTCTGCGCCGCATGGCGCTGAATAACAGCCAGCGCCGCCGGAAGCGAAACGCTGGCTTGATGAACAGCGCAGACGCGATCAACAGGCCTTGCTGGGCACTTTCTGATTACGGTTCGATTAACCGGATCAACGGTATGATCGGCATGACGTTTTCATGTGGCGGCGCGCATTACATCAGGCTGGAAACGTTTGCTACCGCAGGTAGTGACGATAGGCTGCCAGCTCTGGCATGTGTTTAAACGGAAACTGATGAAACTACGCAAGGGCGGCGGCGCACAAACGAGCGCCGCCGTCAGATACTTTTGCATACCCCGGGGCATCAGTGGTTCGACCAGTAGGGTGGCGCGAAGCGCCAGACGTCGTTATCGACATTGAGGTAGTTGAAGGGATCGGTGAAATCAAAAGTCTCGCGGTCGCCGCCAAAGGTGAAGATGGACGGCCGCAGCCCGCCCTTGCCCCCTTTTACCGCCAGGGCATCGAAATCGTATTTGATTTCCCCTGGGGTGGTGGCATTCCAGGGCGA
>Ga0193947_1000202_pt1 | contig 12325 bp, 11 predicted proteins | sample FRT_01_MG_FD_161267 | JGI IMG/M metagenome (GOLD analysis project Ga0193947, IMG submission 161267) | Sediment microbial communities from the Broadkill River, Lewes, Delaware, United States - FRT_0-1_MG | ecosystem: Environmental > Aquatic > Freshwater > River > Sediment | place: USA: Delaware... | reverse complement strand
TCCTGGAGCCGCATGAGTTCCGGATCGGTCGCGTCCGCCGGCTGGCCGGGCTCCTGAGAACAGGCGGCAATCCCGAGAAAGAGGGCGAACGCGCAAGCCTGCACGAATGCTCGTTTCATTGCCATACATCCATCCCGACTAGTTTTTTATTTGCGGCGGCCGCCCCGGCCAATCGCCGAACTGCATTTCGAACTCGATGCCGATGCCGATGTTGCGCTCACGTTCCTCTATCAGGAAGTCGCGCGGCCAGTTCATGTAGGTCAGCAGCTCGATGAACAACCATTCGCGCGAGATCTGGCGTCGGTACCTCAGTTCGAAGCCGTAGTCCCGGACCGGCACCTCGTAGTCCGTCTCGCCCGACGAGTAGACGGCATAGGACATGGCGCTCTTGTCGGAGATGTTGTTGTAAGCAACCAGCTTCGTGGTCCAGGACATTCCTTCGACCTCTTCTTCAGCGACGACGATCGAATAGGATCGCAATAACCAGTTGTCACTGAACACATGGTCGAGCACGTTCTGCACCGAGATTCCGGCGCCGCGCTGGTTCTGAACGAACAGGCGCGGCTCGACCCGCCACAGCCAGTTGTCGCCGAACGCCTTATGCCAGCGGTAGGTCGCCCGAACGAAGGGTTCGAGCGGCGACTTCAATCGTACGCCCGCGCCGAACGACCAGCCGCGCCGCAAGGTTGCATCGCGGCTGTAGCCGATGCCGAGGAGCCAGTCCTCGTCCTGGAAATCGTTGAAGCGGTCCGGCAGCGTATCGATGTTGTCGTCCGACGAACCGTCAACAAAGTCGTCGACGTCACCGCGGCCGAGCAACAGGCTGGTGCGCTTGTTCACCGCCGGCAGCCCGAAACGGGCCTTCAGTCGGATGCGCTCGCGAACTCCGTCACGCTGGTCCCACTGGCCGCCGACAGAAAGACGTCCGCGCGTTACCGTCGCGTCCTCCTCCACGTCTGCCGACCCAAAGATGTTGTCGACCGTTTGGGCCGTGCCTGTCACGACGTCCTCGACAGTCCGCTGGGTGCGATCGAGAAGGGGCTCGGGCTGAACCGTTATGGGTTCTTCCTCCATCCACTCATCCGGTAGTGGATACTCGTTGACGGTAACGGGAACCGGCGTATCGACAACCTGCTCGTCCGGCACGGTCGCTGCATCCTTCTCGGGCGATGTCGCGCAGGCGGTTCCAAGCAACGCCACCGCCAGAAGTGACAGACGACCGGCTATCACGGCTCGCCGTCCGGGTGACTATCCCGGCCATCGAACTTCCGACCGAAAAAGTCCAGCACGCTGCTGCGAAGGTAGAAAAGGTAAGCCGCCGTTGTAACGTGGCCTGTCGGCAAGGTGATCGACTCAGGATCACCCATCGCCGCCTGGAGTTCGAGCTGTTTCTCGTAGTGAACGGCGTCATCGAACTTCGCCAGCACCAGCAGGACCCGCTCCGGCGCGATGTAGTGCGCGAGATCCATGGGGTCCGACAGGATGTGTTCCTCGAGATACTGCCGCAACCCTTCCCTGTCCGTCTGCAGCGTCTCCATCGCACCGTCTGCTGCGTCGATGATCCTGCCTTCCGAGGAATTGGTCAGGACGAACGGCAGGTCGCCCGCCACGAGCGCAAGCGCGGCGGCACTGATCCGCGAATCGGCTGCAGTAAGGAACAGCGAATTGAAGCCGCCGAGACTCGCGCCGAAGACTGCAATCCTATCCTTGTCGATCTCGGGCATGGTGTCGAGCCAGTCGAGCACGCGGCGATGGCGGATGGTGGTGCGACGTATTGCAGCTTCAGGCTCCAGCATGTCCTCGAGCAGTGTCTTGCGCTGCAAGGTATCGACGATCACGGCGTTGTAACCGTTGTTCGCGAAGTAGGTCGCGAACGGCCACACGACGTGTTTCTGGCCGTTGAGTATAGGCAGCACGAGCACGACCGGAGCGCGTTTCGTCCCGGTCTGCTGGTAGTACTCGAAGGTAATGGCAGAGTCGTCGTCGCTACCGGCGATATCGGGCAAGAACTCCCCGTCGAATACCCTGTAGGTGGAATTTTCCCTGACGAGTTTGAGCTCGGCGCGCACCTCTCCGGCTTCGTAGTCGAAACGCGCCGCCACGTCCGCAGGCATCGGCAGCGCAACCGTGTGCGGACGCTCGAGGGACTGAACGCTGGCACAGGCCGTCAACTGCAGTAGCAGAACCCCAGCGGTGGCCAGACGCGCGATGTTCATGAGATGGCCGGCAGCACCAGGCTCGCCAGGCTCAGCAACAGGAAGAAACCAAACATATCGGTCACCGTCGTCAGCAGCGGCCCCGATGCGACTGCCGGATCGAATTTGAACCGCTTCAATAATAGCGGCACCGTGCCGCCGATCGAAACCGCGACGACAGTATTGATTGCCAGCGCCGCGCCGACCACCAGCCCGAGAACCGGGTTCCCTTTCCACGCCCACGCGGCCAGTCCGAGCAGCAGCCCGAGTGCCAGACCATTGATGATGCCGACGATGGCCTCTTTGCGCCACACACGCAGAACATCGCGAGGCAGCGCCGCGCCGAGCGTCAGTTCGCGCATGCTTACCGCCACCGCCTGGTTGCCCGAGCAGCCACTCATATCCGAGACGATCGGCAGGAATACCGCCAGCGCAATGACCGCGGTCAGGGTGTCTTCGTAAAACGCGATGACGCTGGCCGCAATGATATTGAGCACGATGTTGATGCTCAACCACGACAAACGGCGCGCTGACCGCACCGATACCGGCATGCTGCGCAGTTCGTCGCCACCGATGATGCCGGCCGCCTTCAGGCTTGCGGCCTCGGATCGTTCCGCCAGCGCCTCGAGAACCGCGCGCCGACGCACGATACCCAGCATCATGCCGCGCGTATTGACGACGGGCACTGCGGCAATATCGTGCTCGTCAAAGAAGGTCTCAAGCTCCTCCAGGCTCGCATCGGGCAGAACCGTATACGCCGGCCTGGCAAGTTCGCCGATCTTGCTATCGAGATCGGAAAGCACGAGGTCGCGTATGCGAATTACACCTTTGAGCTTGCGCTTTATTACGACCACGTAGACGTAGTGAACCGTCAGCAGGTGGTAATCGATGTCGTCACGGGTCAGGTCCTCGACAACTTCGCGCACCGTCAGCGCCATCGGGTAGGACGCGAACTCGGTCATCATGAGACCGCCCGCCTGGTCTGCGGCGTAGGTACTCAGTTCGCGAATTTCCTCGGCGTCCTCCTCGGCGAGTTCCGCGATAATCGCTTCGGCATCTTCGGCATCCAGTTCCGAAAGCAGATCGACGCGGTGGTCGCTGGCCAGCTCCTCGACGATCGGCGCGGCTTCCTGCGCCGGCATCTCCTCGATCAGGTCGGCCGCGTGCGCGTCGGAAACGATCTCCAGCAGCGATGCCGCCCGATCCGGCGGCAATAGCGCCAGCAGCCTGCGCTGGTCGTCCGGGGCCAGCACATAGACCTCATGCAGCAGCTCGTCGGGGTGCATCGTGTCGAGCATGGCTTCGACGTCTTCCGCACTGCCCGAACGAAGCAACTCCTCGAGCTTTACCGGTGTTTCGTCTTCTGCTGCCTGCATATTTGGTACCTCTTCGGCCCAGGCCAGATCACACCATCATACGCTGCCGTGTTTCATACGGTTGAAAACCGCGCGGCAGTCCTCGATATTAAGTTGATACCGCGAAGGGGACATCAATCGGCCAATGATCAAAAAATTTATAAACCAGGTGGTTGACGCCATCTCGGCGCCACAAGCTGACGAGGCAGACGGTGAACGCCGCGAAGCAGCGATACGGTCGGCGACCGCCGTGCTGATGCTGGACGTCGCTCGCGCCGATAGTGTGTTCGACGAGACCGAGTTCGAGCGCGTACTGGCGCTCGTCGAGAAACATTTCGGGATGTCGCCGGAGGACGCTGCGGAACTCGTCAACGCCGCCGACGACAAGGCGGAAGATCTCGTGTCCCTGCACGAGTTCACGCAGCTGCTTCACAACAACCTGGACGAGAGCGATAAAGCGCACATCGTCGGTCTGCTATGGCAGGTCGCTTACGCGGATGGCCGGCTCGACAAGTATGAGGATTCGCTCGTCCGCAAGATCAGCGACCTGCTGCACGTCAGCCGCGGCCGCAGCATGCGCCTGAAACACGACGCGGAACAGGCGGCCGGCTAGCGCACCATCAGTCTCCGGCGCCTGCCATGCGGCCGCGGATCGTCGCCTCGGTGTCCCTGAGTTCCTTCTCCATCGCCGGATCCGGGTTGTTCGACAACGCAACCCGGATCTGCTCCAGGGCGGTGTCGAATTTTTCCTGCGCGGCCAGAGCCAGCGCGAGATTGTTGCGGGCCGCAGGCAGGTCCGGCACGCGCTCCAGCAGATCGCGGTAGGCTGTTTCGGCCGCAGCATACTCGGCCTTTGCCAGATGCGCGTTCGCCAGGCCGAACAGTGCAACGGTATCCCCGGGCCATTCCCGCAGGGCGGTCTGCCAGGCCCAGGCGGCCTCTTCGGCTCGGCCGGCCTGCTCGAGCGCCGCAATGGCCTCGAAGTAACGTGAACGATTCGGGGCCGTCGGCAGCTGGCCGGGCACCAGCACCACCATTCCCCAGTATCCGCCGCGCCGCCAGGTGTGCAGGAAGGTCCTGATCCGGGTAACCCGACGCCTGTCCGTCCCGGAACGAAGCACGACCTCCCCGCGCTCGGCATCGATGCCGACGACGACCGCGTAGTGCCAGCGTGGAATCGCCTCGACACCGAGGTTTTGCAGCACCAGTACCGGCCGCCCCGTTTCCAGTTCCCGCCAGATCGCCGCCAGGCTGGCGTCGATAACGTAGGGCAGGCGCCCCTCCGTACGCGTGGCCGCCAGGAGTTCGGCCTGCAGGCTGCCCTGCCTTCCGGGCAGGTAGACCTTGTCGACGACGGCCTCGAGCGACGCCCCGGCGCCGCTTTGCGCCAGCACCGTGGTCAGTGCCGCCGGCCCGCACTGGTAGCGCTCCTGCGGGTAGAAAGGGGTGTCCTCGAGTTCGATCGCCCGCGCGGCCTGGGGCAGCTCACTCACCGACGGCGGAATCGAGGCGCAACCGGTCAGCATTACGAAAAGAGCCGGCAAAAGCCGGCTCCATCGATTAACGCGGATCGCGCCGAGCATGCTCTCGCGCTTAGAAGCTCTTGAAGATGTCGGTAACGCCCACGAGTTCCAGGATCAGCAATACCACGAACACGGCGCCTATCAGGCCGATAATGTCACCGCCCGCGACCTGTGCATCGAGCTGACCCTCGAGTTCCAGCAGCTCGGCATGGCTGAGACCGTTGAGACGCTGCACCACCAGGGCCTGGTCGACGCCGAACGCCTCCAGTTGCCTGGCCACGTCCTGGCGCGCCAGCAGAACTTCGATCCGAGACAGGCTGGCCGCTCTCGATTCGTCATCCAGCATGTATGCAGTGCCGATCATCCCCGCGGGCGCCACTTGCGCGAAACCCATGCAGATAATGGACACAGAGACCAGGCGCATCAGCGCGCCGCGTGCTTTTTGTAGACACATCTTACCTTGCCCTCGATAAGCGAATTCGCCGCTACTATAGCACCGGTTGAATGACGGTAAACCGAATCGGGCGCACATTTTCTGCCGTGCGGGCACCGAGATAATGCCGCGTAAAACTGCGCACGGACCCGTGGATGCCGTCGGTTGCCGGGGCAGGGAGCAGCCGGGGTTCAGTCTTCCTTGATGGCGTTGCGGACGCGCTTGTACCCCATCTTCAGTTCCTCACCGAGCTTGCCGAGCGCGTCGCCGAGGCCCTCGCTCGTCTTGCCGAGTTCCGCTCGCGAGGAAAATTCCTGCATCTTCTCTTCGAGGTCCTCCCATTCGTCCTGCGCCTCCTTTGACGCGAGGTGAATCTTCAGCCGCAGTTCGTCGCGCTTCTGTTTGAGGTCGGCTACCAGGTCATCGAATTCGCCCATGTGGGTCTCCTGTTGTCTCGGTCGTCGATGCGGGCCCGAGCCCGCCACCATTCGCGGTTCGGGAACCGCTCCTACAACATTGTAGCTAACCAGTCGCGGTTCAAGACCCACTCCTACTCGATCATCATCGGTTGTTCGATGGAACCGACGAGCCTGCGGTGAAACTCCGTGAATTCCCGGTACTCTTCCGGCCCGTAGTCGTCGTAGCCGCCCGTGTACTCCAGCTTGAGGACCCAGCGCTCGTCGCTGCTGTCGACTTTCCGGCGCCAGCTGCCGAAACGCGACTCATCGGCGTCCGGTTTACTCGCAGCAACCTTGAGGATGGAAGCTGGCGTCTGCCGCACCGTCGTCACGGTCGATACCGTGAGCGGCGCAGGAATTTCAAAGCCGAACCGCCGCTCCGGCAAGCGTTCGTAATCGAGGAACGTGGCTTCGAAAAATCCGGGCAACTTGAACGGCCCGCTGTCGATCGGCAGCCGGTACTGCAGTTCGACGACCAGCTCACCACTCGCGTCAAACACGTTGTCTACGAACGCATCATCGACGACTGCATCGGAATATCGGTCCGCGACCCAGCGTTGCATCGTGCCGAGCATGTCCGACACCTCGATCTCGCGCAGCTGGCCACGCATGTCCGCAGCCTGGTAGCCGGAGAACACACCAATCTCCGTCACCCGGATTTCATTGTCCGCGGTGGGCTGGATATCGCGCTCGACCTGGAGCCCGGAGTCGCCAACCGTGAACTCGGGGATCGGTAACAACTCGGGCGTTTCTCCCAGCACCAGCGCATGGTTGCCGGCCATGTAGCGTGGCGGCGTCCTGCCGAGCCTTAGATCCTTGTCGGTCGCGTCGATGTACAGGCGTCCGCCTTCAACCGGCACCGATACGATCATATGGTCGAACTGGTCGATGTTCGGCAGTCCCGGCAGGACCTGTTGATTGATATTGACGAGCGCGAGCTGCGCGGGTACGTCGACGGCGTTCAGCATCGACACCAGCAGCACCGCGTGGTCCTTGCAGTCGCCGTAACGATCGCTCAGCGTCTCGCGAGCCGTCTTCGGAACGTAGGCGCGGCGCCCGAACTCGATGGCTTCGTAGTGCAGTTCTTTTTGCACGTAATGGCTGATGATCTCGATCTTGCGGTGCACGTCGTCGACGCCCTGGACGAGGCGCGCCGCCATGTCTGCTACCCGTTCCGCCTCCAGCTTGTCGGCGATCAGCGCGAGGTAATCCTCGCCCGCCTCCCGCCAGCTGGCGCTGCTCGTGCCTATGGTTACCCAGGGCAGCATGCGATCGTACCAGGGCTGCATGGGTTCCCAGCGATACACTATGGGGCTCGTCGTCTCCCAGACCAGCGAGCCGTTGCGCGTGACCGGCGGTTCGATGCCGAACGAGCGATACTGCAGTTTGTCGTGATCGCCCGTAACGAATACCGCGCTGTAGCCGATCGGCCGGCTGCTGGACAGATAGTGGATATCCAGCGGAAACGCGTCTTCTTCGACATTGATGCGCTTGGTCACGACGACTTCGATCACCATTCCGGGCGCCAGGCTCGGCACTGGAAGATGCGCAGTCTTCTCGGTGCTCGCCTCGTATCCGTCGACGGTGCTGGTCACGTAGTAAGCGGACGGGTCACCCTCGGCGACCTTCTCGCCGAGCGGGTTGCGCACCACGAGACTGTTGACGTAGAGCTGCTCGAACGCGGGGTCGAAGTTGAATTCGAGCGTGCTGAAATACGCAACGCCCTGGGCGTCCTGTACCTTGATTTGTTGCAGCAGTGTCCTGGACAGGCTTTCGCCGCCGTCGAATGCGTAACCGGTGATGCGATTCAGAAACCACGCGCCATAGCCGTCAATGGTCTCACTGAACGCAGCGCCGTCGACGAGGGACTGCAGCTCGACCGGCAGGGGTACCGCGGCCAGTACCTCACTTATGCTGGCATTCTCGCCTTCCCCGAGAATGCTGTTGATGCTCGCAAGGTACTCCTGGACGACCGAGTTCGTCGGCGAATACCTGAGGGCCGCGTTGAAGGAGTCGCGCGCCTTCTGGTAGGACTTGAGCCGGTACTCTGCGTAACCCTTGTAAAAGTAACTTTCCAGTGAGCGGTAGTTCTTTTCGACCAGTCGGTCCGCGAGTTCCAGAATCTCCACCGGCCTGTCCATCTGGTCGAGAACCTCAATTTTTGCGTAGGCGAGATCCGCGCTGAAGGGCCGACCCTCGATCATGCTGTCGAGTATTGCGAGCGCCGCTTCGTAGTCGCCTCGCCGGCTGAGGAGATCCGCCTGCAGCTTGCGCAGGGTGTCGGTCATGCCGTCCGAGGCATAGCTCGCGAACGCGTCTTCGGCCTTTTCCCATTCCTCCTGGTCGGCGAGCAGGCCGGCGTAGAGCGCAAACTCGTCGTCATCGCGGTAACCCGAGCTGAAGAGCTCCTCGTAGACCCTCACAGCCTTGCCCGTATCGCCCGTCTGGTACGCAAGCCATGCATCCCAGCTGCGTACGACCAGGCTGTCGCCATAGCGCGGCAGCCTCGGGCCCAGCCAGTCGTATGCCTCCCGGTATGCATCGATTTCCACGAGCGCACGCAACGTGTTCATTACGTACGCCGGCTCCCCGGCATCGAGATCGGCTGCCTGCGACAGGAAGCGAAACGCATCGCGGTAGCTGCGGGCGTCGAAATAGTGCGTGCCTACCTGGTTGAGAAACCAGGCGTTAGCGGCTTTCTGCTCGTCGGAGCCGCCACCCTCGTTAATCGCCGGCGATGTTTTGATCTGCAGCCGACCCCAGAGCCATCGAAGGTCACCAACCGTTGCCGGGTTAGCGGCTGGTCCCCACGCCGCAAGCGTATAGGCACAGCTCTCGTTGGAGACAACCCAGAAGTGATAAATGTAGTCCTCACCGTCGATCGCCTCGCTACCCACGAGGTGGGTCCCGGTCGCATTGCCCTTGCTGACGTCCGATTCGCTGTGGACGAACGGCGTCGGGTATTCCTCGCCGAACCGCGACAGGAAAGTTTCGAGAAGCGCGAGCCGCGACGGCGCCTCGCCCTGCCAGCAGATCGGCATGACAACGGCACCGTAGCCGTTGATACCGAGATAACCGATGTCCGCATGTGGATAGTCATCGTCCAGCGCGGGCCACGCCACCCATGTCCCGGCCGGCGGATCGATTTCATAAGCAAACGCGCCGGACGTATATCGTCCAGCTGCATTGGGGACATCGTCGCCAGCCAGCAGCTGCAATGGCAGCAGCGACAGCGTGAGCAGCAGAGCTCTGTAGCGCATGCATTCCCCTTGAAGATCTGCGGAAGCCCGGGAGGCGCTGGCCGGGTTATCATGGTTGTATATGGGACGAGACTAGCAACGATTAAAGCCCGACGGCCCCACGAACGTCACATTCCATATATAATCCCGGCCCTGCAGCCGGGTAAGGCCCGGGCGGTACTACATAATAAAGCGGAGCAAGACGTTGGATCGCGACCAGAAGTTTTTCGACATGTATTCGCTGGTGATTGGTGCACTCGCCATCGCGGCACTCGGTATTTTCGTTCTCGCGATGAAGATCTCCGATAGCACGCAGGAAATCTACAAGCGCGAAGGGGCCGAGTACCAGGATGCCGTAGCCGCACGCATACGGCCTTTCGGCGAGGTCTATATGCCGGGTGAGGAAGACGCCGCCGCGGCGCCGCTCGCGGAAACGGTCGCAGAACCGGAACCTGTTGCTGCCGCGCTCTCGGGCCCGCAGGTTTACAACAGCGCCTGCCTGGCCTGTCACGGCGCCGGCATCGGCGGCGCCCCCGTGCTGGGTGACGCAGAAGCCTGGGCCGCGCGTATCGCCCAGGGCATGGACGTGCTCAAGGAGCATGCCATCAAGGGCTACCAGGGATCGGCTGGCTACATGCCGGCCAAGGGCGGCCGCACCGACCTTTCCGACGAAGAAGTCGCGAATGCCGTCGAGTACATGGCCGCCGAGTCGCAATAGCGACTAGAGCTGCTCCAGCGCCCGCAACGATAACGCTTCGGCCACGTGCGCCGCGTCGACGGACCCGGCGCCGGCAAGATCTGCGATCGTGCGCGACACTCGCAGCACACGGTGGTACGCGCGCACCGATAAACCGAAGCGATCGATCGCTTCATCGAGCAAGCTGAGACCTTCGTCGCTCGTCCCGCACACCGCTTCGAGTTGCTCGCCTTCCAGTACCGCATTGCAGATCCCGCTGCGCTCGAGCGCAATCGAGCGTGCAGCGATGACGCGTCGACGCACCGTTGCGCTGCACTCACCACCGGCGGCGGCGTCGCGCAGGGCATTCCTCGGCAGCCTGCCAACCTCCAGGCGCAGGTCGATGCGATCCAGCAGCGGTCCCGAGATCTTGCTTCGATAACTCGTCACCCGGTCCCGGCTGCAGTGACAATTGCCGTGGGTGTCGCCGAGGTAACCGCAGGGACACGGGTTCATCGCGGCGACGAGCTGCACCCGCGCCGGGAAATCGGCTTGCTGTGCGGCCCTCGATATCGTGATGACGCCGGCTTCCAGCGGCTCGCGCAGGACCTCCAGGACGTGGCGGCTGAATTCGGGCAGCTCGTCGAGAAACAGCACCCCGTTGTGCGCGCGAGAGATCTCGCCCGGGCGCGGCCCCGGACCACCGCCGACCACCGCGGGCGCTGACGCCGTGTGATGGGGGGCGCGGAACGGACGCAGCCGCCAGCGCGACACATCGACCCGCTTGCCCAGTACCGAATCCACGCCGGCCGTCTCCAGCGCTTCGCGATCGGTCATCGGCGGCAGGATGCCGGGCAGGCGACGCGCCAGCATGCTCTTGCCCGTACCGGGCGGTCCGATCAACAGCAGGTTGTGGCCGCCCGCTGCCGCGATTTCGAGGGCCCTCTTTGCGCGCGATTGACCGCGCACGTCGTCGAGGTCCGGTCCCACGGCCTCGGCGTCGCCCGGCCTGATTTCAGGCGCAAGCTCGATGCTGCGGCTGCCCCTGAGGTGCGCGATGACCTCCAGCAGCGTGGCTGCCGGGTATACCGATGATCTCGCCAGCGCGGCTTCGTCCGCGTTGTCCCGCGGCACCATCACGGCATTGCCCGCCTCGCGCGCCCGTAGCGCCGCGGGCAGCACGCCCGGCACGGGACGCAGGTCCCCGTTCAGTGACAGCTCGCCGAGAAATTCGGTGTTTTCGAGCGAACGCGCCGGGAACGCCTTCTGGGCACAGAGGATGCCGAGTGCGATGGCGAGATCGAAGCGCCCGCCCGTCTTGCGCATGTCGGCGGGCGCGAGGCTCACGGTAATACGTTCCCGGGGAAACGGCAGCCCGGAGCTGATGATGGCGCCGCGCACGCGGTCGCTACTCTCCCTGACGGCCGTCTCGGGCATGCCGACGACGTTGAAACGCGGCAGCCCGCCGGAGAGGAAAACCTCGATCGTGACGGGCGGCGCCTCGATACCGAGCTGCGCGCGGCTCGCGAGAATCGCGATACTCACTGGCCCTCCTTGGCCGTAAAACTGATCGCGGTCCGGGAACCGCTCCTACAGGATTAATCCGATGGTTCTTCCAGCTCGGCGACCTGCTTCTCCAGCGCTTCGAGCTTTTCGCGCGTACGCGCCAGAACCGCTTCCTGTACCTCGAATTCCTCGCGCGTGACGAGATCGAGCTTCTCGAGGCCGCCGCGCAACACCGAGCGGAAATTCTGCTCCAGGTCGTCGCGCATCGAACGCAGGCCGCCGGGCAGCGAGTCGGCGAGTTTCTTCGCCAGGCCTTCAATGGAATTGTCATTCATAGCCGTTTGATACCTGAGCGTCGGCGAAAAGGCCAGCCCTGAATCGCAACGAAACACGGCGAATCGCACGCAGCTCACCAATTCGGGGCAAGCCGCCCACGGCGTGCGCCAAAACGGTGCGTCTGCTGCAGTGCAACGCGTTCACCTTGTTGATTTAAAAGAGAATAATTAAACTGGCACGAAACCTGCTCCTTGCATAAGCGACGTACGGCCACTACGGCCGGGCAGCTTATTAACGGGAGCGAAAACAATGAAAGCACTACTCAAGATCGGCCTGGGCGCAGTTATCCTGGCAGCCAGCGCAGCCGCCAATGCACAGGCCTCCGCCAATGTCGGCTGGGCGAGCGAATACCACTTCCGCGGCATTCTGCAGAAGGTGTCGTCGGCGAGCGCCGGCCTCGACTACGAAGCCGGCGGTTTTTACGTCGGCACCTGGGCGGCGGACGTGGGCGACGGCCTCGAAGTGGACGGCTATTTCGGCTATGGCGCTGACGTGGGCGACTTCAGCTTCAGCGTGGGCTATACCGGCTACTTCTACACGGGCGACTTCGACGACACCTACCAGGAAATCAATCTCGGCGGGGCGTTCAGCGCATTGTCACTCG
>Ga0193947_1000201_pt1 | contig 12328 bp, 10 predicted proteins | sample FRT_01_MG_FD_161267 | JGI IMG/M metagenome (GOLD analysis project Ga0193947, IMG submission 161267) | Sediment microbial communities from the Broadkill River, Lewes, Delaware, United States - FRT_0-1_MG | ecosystem: Environmental > Aquatic > Freshwater > River > Sediment | place: USA: Delaware... | reverse complement strand
GGCTTTATAGATTATTGTGTAAGCAGTTTCAAGATCCTGATCCAGTTTCCAGACCAGCACCCTGGAATCCGCTATCGCAAGCTGGCCAAGCCAGAATAACGGGGTTATCCAGAAAACAAGGCGCCTCATGCGAGTTCCCCCTGATTGAGCGCTGATGGTGATGAAAAATTACGCGCCAGCAACCCCATCTCACACTCGGCTCGTTGCAGCGCAATCTGCACGCGATGACCACTGCCGGGCGCGACTTCGGTTGGCTGCCCATTCATGTCCAGCATCTCATGCAGCCGGAACACCCGGTTTCCGGCGGGCGCGATCAACTCGAGTTCATCACCCACGCTGAACCTGTTCTTGACGTCGACTTCTGCCAATCCGGTGGCGTAATTATAGGCCACCAGTTCACCGACGAAACGCTGACGAAGACTCTTTGAGTGATTGTCGATGTAGTTCTGATACTCGTGCGCATGATGTCGCTGCAGGAAACCATCCGTGTAACCGCGATTTGCCAGGTTTTCCAGGCTGCCCAGCAGACCGGGGTCGAATGGCCGACCGGCCAGCGCATCATCAATGGCCTTACGATAGACCTGAGTGGTTCGGGCAGTGTAGTAGTGCGATTTGGTGCGCCCTTCGATCTTCAGACTGTCCACGCCTATTTTGACCAGTCGTTCCACATGTTCCACCGCACGCAGATCCCTGGAATTCATGATATAGGTCCCCTGCTCATCCTCCTCGATGGGCATCAGTTCGCCGGGACGGTTGGCTTCTTCGATCAGGTAAACATCAGCTGAGTGGATATCGCCGCTGATATCCTGCCTCGCGCCCTTGACCTTGTAATCCCAGCGACAGGCGTTGGTACAGCTACCCTGGTTGGCATCACGGTGATTGAAATATCCGGAAAGCAGACAACGTCCCGAATACGCGATACACAAGGCGCCGTGCACGAATACCTCCAGTTCGATATCCGGGCAGGCCTGGCGAATTTCCTCGATCTGGTCCAGCGACAGCTCACGGGACAGGATGATCCGCTTGATACCGACTCGTTGCCAGAACTGCACGCTGGCGTAATTCATGGTGTTAGCCTGAACCGACAGGTGTATCGGCAATTCGGGCCAGCGTTCCCGAACCATCATGATCAAGCCGGGATCCGCCATGATCAGTGCGTCAGGACCCAGTTCCATGATGGGTGCCATATCGGCGAGAAATGTCTTTACCTTGCTGTTATGCGGCAATACATTGGTGGCCATGAAAAATGCCTTGCCGTTTGCGTGCACCTCTTCAATGCCGGTAGCCAGATTTTCGATGCCTTTAAAGTCATTGTTACGTACACGCAGGCTGTAGCGGGGCATTCCCGCATACACGGCATCAGCACCGAAGGCGATGGCGTAACGCAGGTTGCGGAGGGTGCCCGCCGGTGCAAGGAGTTCCGGAGTTTTCATGCTACTTGTGGTATCGCCCGAATCATCGCTCGACAATAAATCCCCTCCCCCCTGACTGCAAGGCATAAACCCCAGTCATCGGCATGGGAATAGAGGTCACCCCTCCCTGACAGCCCGATCCATGGTCTGTACCGCCGCATCCCACGCCTCGCCGCGATTACCGTCGTGGGCCATCAGTTCCATGAGTCCGTAGGCCAGCGTTCGGTGCTCGGCAGACAGGTCACGTAATTTACGCAACATGTACATATAACCGCTGTTTTCCATCTTCAGGGTACTGATCAGTGCATACAGATTCAGGCTGGGGCCACTGTGCGGATCGGCCTTGATGATCTCCGCAACCTTTTCCAGAATATCGTCCTGCATATCACACCTGCCTGGGTTTATCGGCAACATTGTCGCGCAGGTACACGGGAGCGGCCTGTTCCGCTGCCACCGCATTGCCCTGCGCGAACGCCCTGGCCGCCAGACGCGCCACATCCGCCGCATGCGGTTTCTGATTACGGTAAATATCCACAGACGCCATGTCACACTGTGTGGCCAGCACATCGGCATAACTGTCCCAGCCACTGCCCGCCCCCACCCAGTGGTCCGCGACCGGCACCCGCACCCGTTGCGGGACGCTGACCGCCTCCCCCCCCAGTGGATCTACGAGGCCGGTATCATCGCACCTGAAAGCGCCCCAGTAGACTTCTTTCATGCGCGCGTCCAGTGCCGCCAACACCGCCCGGACACCGTGTTGCACGACCGTTCCCTGGGCCAGGGCCGCCAGGGTCGATACCGGGATGACCGGGAGATTGGCGCCAAATGCCAGGCCCTGCGTCATACCGGCTGCAATGCGCAGACCGGTAAATGATCCCGGCCCACAGCCAAAGGCGATGGCGTCCAGCCGATCGAGGCCGATAGCGGCACTCGCCAGCAGGGATTCCACGAACGGCAGCAGCAGCGCCGCGTGCTGACGCGGCGCTATTTCGAAGCGTTCCTGGACTTCATCTTCCAGCAACAGAGCCACGGAACAGGCTTCGGTGGCGGTTTCAATGGCGAGTATGCGTGTCATGGTTGTAGGCTCAGCACTGGCCAGACGATATCACTTTGCGGGACTCGCTGTGAATACATCCCTGTGCGCTCGACGGCAGCATCCTGTCACGGACCCCCGACGGTTTTTCGGGGGCTGCCGACGGTCCCGCAAAGTGACATCATCTGGCCAGTGCATTCGTGAGAAATCTATAGCCTGGCAACATCGCTGGCCTGAAAAAAGGCGACCACTTCACTGAAGTCGCGTGTGCGCTTCATGTCCGGCAGGCTGTTCAGGAAAACCCTCCCATAGCTCTTTGACACCAGACGTGGATCGCAGATCACCAGCACACCGCGATCGTTCACATCGCGAATCAGCCGGCCTACACCCTGCTTCAGGATGATCACGGCGTGCGGCAACTGTTCCTCGATAAACGGATTGCCGCCACGCTCTTTCAAGGCATCGATACGCGCCTGCCAGACCGGATCACCCGGTGAGGCAAAAGGCAGTTTGTCGATAATGACGCAGGACAGGGCTTCACCGCGCACGTCCACGCCCTCCCAGAAACTGCTGGTACCGAGCAGTACGGCATTGCCCAGTTCACGAAAACGTTGCAGCAATTCGTTGCGTGGTGCACTACCCTGCACCAGCAGCGGAAATTCACAGCTTTCCTTCAGCCGGCGCTGGGCGATGTTCAATGCCCGATAGCTGGTGAACAGAACGAAGGTCCGGCCACGCGATGCACGGATGATCTGTTCGGCATGATCCAGCATGGTGTCGGTATATGACCCATGAGCAGGTTCAGGCAACCCTTCGGGTACGTAGAACAGGGCATGATTATGGAAATCAAACGGGCTGTCCAGTTTCAGGGTGTTCGCGTCTTCCAGACCCAGGCGCCTGGCAAAGTGTTCGAACTTGTCGTTGACCGACAGGGTCGCGGAGGTGAAGATCCAGCGGCTGGGCAATTCCTGTCTGTGTGTGCTGAAGTTATCTGCTACATCCAGCGGTGTCAGGTTGATGCGGAACGACTGGCGCCAGGTCTCGAACCAGTGAATCGTGTTTTCGGGGGGCTTCTCGGTGGTCTGTACCAGTACATGCTGCAGCTTCACTGCCCGCTGATAACAGTTGTCCAGCCCACGGCTGCGTCCGGCCTGCTGCTCAAGCTCAGTGCTCAATGCCGCCAGTGACTCGCGCAGTCTACCGAGCCGCTCGATCAAGGTCTTCTCGTGCGCCAGCCTCGACCAGGGTAAGCGCTGTTCTCCCTGCCCCATCGACAAGCGCACCTCCTGCACAGCGTGATCCACAGCCCGGGCGGTATCCGGCAGGCCTTCCTGTTCCGCGGTCTCGCGCAGGTATTCACTGATGCTGTCCTGTGCCAGTTCCTGCAACTGCCGGCTGGACAGCGTGACACCGAAAAAGCGGGCTGCGGTTTCAGGCAGCTGATGAGCTTCATCAATAATGAAGGCATCGGCACCGGGTAACAGTTCGCCGAAGCCTTCCTCTTTCAATGCCAGATCGGCACATAACAGGTGGTGATTGATAACCACCAGGTCGGCGTCCTGCGCCGCGCGCCGTGCCTGGATGACGTGACATTTCTGCAACCACTCGCACTGTTGACCCAGACAGTTATCAGCTGTCGATGTCACACGTGGCCAGACCGGCGCATCTTCCGGGATACCCGACAGTTCAGCGATATCACCGCTGCGGGTACGGCCCGACCAGTCAAAGATATTCTCCAGTTGTGCCAGTTGCTGGTGTGATGTCAGTCGTCCCTCAGTGCGCGTGTTATCGAGGCGGTGATGACACAGATAATTGGCGCGCCCCTTCAACAGTGCGGCATTGACCGGAACCGCCAGAGCGGAGCGCACCGTGGGCAAATCGCGGTGGAACAACTGGTCCTGGAGATGGCGGGTACCGGTGGAAATAATCACTTTCCGACCCGACAATAATGCCGGAACCAGATAGGCGAAGGTTTTGCCGGTACCGGTCCCTGCTTCAACAATCAGCACTTCACCGCGTGCCAGTGTCCGTTCTACGGCGGCCGCCATCTCCAGCTGCTGGGGACGTGCGGCAAAATCCGGCACTTCGCCGGCCAGCACACCGTCACTAGTTAAACAGTCGGAAGCTCGCAAGGATCAGAGTCCGGACCGGTTATCCCAGATCTCGTCTTCGAGCTCGCCCTGTTCAGGCGTCCACACCAGACGGGCAATGATTTTGAAGCGGGCAACCGTCATGGCACCGCGTTTCTTGCGTGCGCTCTTGCCGGCCTCGTCCATCACATCGAGGATATCGTCGCGCTCGGCTTCGTAGATTTCGTAAGGTTCATAGTTTTCGTCCATGATCACCAACACCACGCTGTCCCATTCCTGATCGAGTTTGAGTTGCCCGACGCGCTGCCCTGACTTTTCCTCGTCGAATATGACGCGGGCCTTGATCTGAATCCGTTTACCTTCGCGTTTGCCCCGGCCAACGGCATCGTAACCGGCGGATTTTTCTTTACAGATCGTCAGATTCAGCAGGCGCGCCGCATCGTGTTCGGCAATCTCCCCGCTCACTCCGGGCAAGGCTTTTCCGGTCGTGCGGCGGAATTCGGTCGCCAGACGGCGCGCCTCGGAGATCAATTTATCGACTGAATATATGCCCACGGCGCTGATATTTCGCTATCGGTTGAACTTTCCGGCTATGCTGGGTGGTATTGTACACTACCACCCCGTGGGTCCGGCTCAGTGTAGCTCACCGGCTTTTTTCTCAGCCGCACGTGCGCCGGCGCGGTCATTCCTCGCCCAGCGCGCTTTCGCCACCAGGCGCCAGTTCTGTGCCTGCAAGCGGCTGTCGCCGCGCGATAAGGCATTGGATTTCAGCGCCAGTTGTTCAGCCTGGCTCGGCTGACCCTGGTCCAGGCGTATGGCCGCCAGGCGGCTCCACAAGCGGCTGTTATTGGGATCGATACGCAGCGCACGCTCGACGGTCGCAGCCTCGTTACCGATGTCACCCGACTGGTGATAGACATCCGCCCGATCGAGCAGAGCGACAACTGCGCCGCCGCTGGGTGCCGCTGGGGGCACCGGCACCTCCACTTTGTCGGGATGTTGTTCCACAGGTTCGCTTGCCTGCGGTTGTGAAGCACCCGGTCGCGTACCGTCGACTACCGGAGGTAAAGTGCGCTGAGGCGCTGTACTACAGGCACCCAGCGACAGCAGCAGGAGAAAAATGACTCGTTTCACTGTAACCATTCCGGCAACCAGCGTAGCGGCCGGCCCCGTGCGCACGGAGCTGTGGCAGGTTTCGCTTCAGACTCGATAAACGGCAATTGTACGGTATCTTTGCACCCCTTGTCGGCCAGACCGGCACTCGCCCTGTCCACCCGGTACCATTCTATCCCCTCTGCTTTCGCCGGCTGTTGCGCGACCGCACCCGCGCTGGCGAACAAATCTGACCACACCTGCATGGCGCCGCTCGCACCACTGAGCCCCATGGGCTGGTTGTCATCACGCCCCATCCACACCACCGCCAGTTTCTCACCGTCATAGCCGGCATACCAGCTGTCGCGCAGATCATTGGTCGTGCCGGTTTTACCGGCCAGACCGAGTTTCGCAGCAAACCGTCTGTTGAGAGAACGCGCAGTGCCTTCTTCCACCACCATCTGTAAAGCGCGGTTGATCAGGTAAGCCGGGGCCGGATCGATTACCCGCTCGACACTGAGTTCGTAGCGCTGCAGCGGCACATCGCCGGCGTCCAGTACTTCACGGATACTGCGCAGCGGAAGCTGAAAGCCGCCGCTGGCAAAATTGAGGTACAGGCGAGTGACATCCAGCAGACTGAGTTCGCTCGCCCCGAGAAACAGGGAGGGATAGGGATTGAGCGGCTGCTCGACCGACAGACGTCGCAGGGTCCGGATCACGGCATTTACACCCAGATCCAGCCCAAGGCGTGCCGTTGCCACGTTATAGGAATGCGCCAGCCCCTGATACAACATGACCTGCCCATGAAATTTCCGGTCATAGTTATTCGGCTTCCACAACTGGCCGGACTGTTCATATTCAAGCGGGCCATCATCGATCAATGATGCCAGATTGTAACGCCGGGACTGTTCCAGTGCAGTCAGGTACACAGCCGGTTTGATGAGTGAACCGACGTGTCGCCTGGCGTCGAGTGCGCGGTTGAAACCGGCAAAACCCGCCTCTCTCCCGCCCGCCAGCGCCAGCACCTCACCATTGGCGGAATGTGTTACCAGTCCGGCCCCCTGCAGCGAAGGCTGTTTTTTCAGCAGCGGCCTGATCTGTTGATCGAGACTTTTCTGCAACGCCCACTGCAACTGTGGATCAAGCGTGGTAAAGATACGCAGCCCCTCTGTGACCAGATCGGATTCGTCATAATCTCGGCGTAACTGGCGGCGTACCATATCCAGAAACGCCGGGAAGGTTTTGCTGGTACCAGCGGCAGCTTTTACCAGACCCAGTTTTTCCGTACGGGACTTCTGGTATTGGGCACGATCGATAATACCCTGTTCATACATGATACGCAGAACCAGGTTGCGTCGTTCTCGCGCCCGCTGCGGGTGCCGACGCGGGTCGTAATAGGAAGGTCCCTTGACCATGCCGACCAGCAAGGCGATCTGTGCCGTACTCAGTTCGCCAAGCGGTCTCTGAAAGAAAAACCGGCTGCCCAGACCAAAGCCGTGTATGGCGCGTTGCCCATCCTGGGCCAGATAAATTTCATTGAGATAGGCTTCGAGGATTTCATCCTTTTCGTAGCGCGACTCCAGCAGCAGCGACATGATGGCTTCGTTGAACTTGCGCCACAAACTGCGCTGGTTACTCAGAAAGAAATTCTTCACCAACTGCTGGGTAAGCGTGCTGCCGCCCTGCACCACCCGTCCCGAATTCAGATTGACCCACAAGGCACGGGCGATGGCAGGCGGTGAGACGCCATAGTGAGTGCGGAAATTGCGATCCTCAACGGCGATCAACGCATCGACCAGGCTGTCCGGAACATCTTCAAGCCGCAACAGAATCCGGTCCTCCTGGCGCGCGGTATGGATACTGCCGATTTCCAGCGGGTCGAGCCGCGCCAGCGCCAGTGCGCCGCCATTACGGTCATCCTGCAGACGCTTCAGATGGGTAGACGAAAAAGTCACACGTATGGATTGTGATGGTTCCTGCCCGTCCCAGAATACAAACGGCCGGCTGATGAACTGGAACTGGTTGCCGTTTCTGGACACCTCACCGGCTTTACGCGCCACTCTGACGGAGCGATAACCCAGCGCCCGCAGCTCACTGGCGAATTGTTCCGAGGTCAGGCGTAACCCCGTATACAGCTCCAACGGACGGGCGTACACCCGTGCCGGCAGTGACCAGCGTGTACCTTCGAACTGCCGGTGGAGTCTTATATCAAGGAACACTATATACGCGAGCAGCACAACCAGCAGACTGAGGAATATTTTTATCCAGGGAAACCGGCTGCGACTGCTTTTGCGTTTTGATTTACGCCGCTTTTTAGAGCTGCGGCGGCGAGTTGTACGTTTCTTTCGTGCCATCAAGGAGTACTGAGGAAATCTTTATATCGGCCCGACTGCCAATATCAGGATAGGTAGTATACCTGCGAGGCCGACTTATAGGCAGCCAACTTTGAGATGAATGGCACTAAGTAAAGGCGGCTTTTCCTCTGTAGGGCCGAATTTATTCGGCCACTAGCTATTGGCGGCTACCCACATTGTGGCTATATCCGGGATGATACATGGTATGGCAACGTGGTTGGTCGAATGAATTCGACCCTACAATGGGTTAAATAGCCTCAACTTAGTGCCATTCAACTTTGAGATAACTCCAGACGGCCCGGGATAAGAACTCCCGCTATGGCGCTAATTGAGGATTTTCCCTTCCTCCGCTGCCAGCAATCTGGCTTCCAGTCTGCTGTTTTGTTTCTCGAGTTCATCAATGGTCGCATCCTTGAACTCCAGCAGCGCCTCGAGTTCCTGAAGTTTTCCATGCAACTCGCGATCACCATCCTGCGGGGACGCTTCAGCCTCGGCGTCAAGCAGGGCCTTCATCGCATCCTGCTGATTATTGATAACCTCTTTCAGGCGATTGAACTCTGCGTCACGGGTATCAATCAGCTTGCGTTGTTCTGTCGCTGCGGTTTCTTCTTGCTGCGCCGTGGGTTCGGGGGGGCCGACAACCGGTTCCATCACTATTTCTGCCTCGGATAGCACGCCTTCTCGCAATTCACTCAGACCAGTTTCCAGTTTATCCTGGAATGCAATCGGATTATCGGCGACTGCCCGCGCTTCAACTTCCAGTTCGAGATACTGCTTGCGGATGTCCATCAGGTCGGCGACTTTCTTTTCTGCCTCATCCTGCGACGCCGCCACACGCTCCAAGATGTCCTGATTTTGACTCAGTTCGTCACGCAGATACTGATCAAAGGTGACGGGTTCCGGCAACTGCGCGGCCTTTTTCAGCTTTACCTGGGCCACTCGCAGCCGGCCTGCCAGCTTGTGACTGCGCAGGATAAACACCAGACTGAGCACAAGCAGTAGCAGGGCAAACTCCAGTATCCCGAGAAAAACATAGGTATTGATGTGAAAGTCAGTCATCCTGATCTGCCGGGTGTTCGCAAGCGCGACATCATGCCTCGTCGTCCTTTGTATCCTCGGCTTCAGCGCTGTCGGTTTTCCTGCGCTTTTTGAGCAACCACCATAGCGCAAATCCGACAGAGCCCAACAACAGGTTGATGCCTAGAAATATGGCAATGACCCGTCCAAGGTGCACTCCCTTCTCCTTTGCCGGCTCGGGTCGCTGTTCCGGCACTTCCTCGGGACTATCCGCTGCCTCAGCGTTGTCCGTTTCTGGTTCTGGCTCAGATTCGAGCTCGGGTTCGGGCTCGGATTGGGGCTCAGGTAATCTGTTCGGTTCAGCACCAGGCTCCGCTGGAGCCTGGTGCTCGGGTGCTGGTTGCGCAGCACCGGCGGCTGGCGGCTCAATCTCGAAGTGAACCGTCTTCTGACGCTGGAAAGTCTCGCCTTCGGCAATAATCCGGATCTGGTAGGAACCCGCGTTTTCATAGCTCAAGGTATTGGAATACACACCGTCAGCCGGCTTTTTGTCCCCGTATTCGCCGCGATCGAATAGATCGAAATGCGCTGTTGCACCATTGGGGTCCTGGATTTCCATCAGGAAACGGGTATTGGTCAATACCGCTTCCCTATCCAGCAAAGTGCCGTCCTGTTCCAGCCAGGATTCCAGTACCATGTCATCACCGACCACAAGACTGGATTTCTGCGGGGTATGGTTGAGCGACATATTGGTGACGATATAGGCCCGGTTGCTGCCACCGGTAAACAACAGCTTCCAGGCACCGGCTTCAGGATTTTTCAAAGTGATCATGTCGAAATGATGTGACACGAACCACTTCAAGCTGTCATCGGCGTTTTCGGCCCCCAGTTTCCTGCCATCGGGCGCCTGCAGGTAAATGCGCACATCCTCGCGTTCCTTGGAGGCAACAATGGTGACCTCATCTATGGATGCGTCCACCACAAACCCGCCACCTTCGATCGGTAACATGTCAGGATTTTTGGCACTTTCAAATATGGCGCTGAAGACATCGTGCAGATCCTGATCGCTATGGGCCAGCTTAAACAGCGCATCGGTACTCTTCGCCACCTGTTTCAGCAGTTCGATGTCCGACGCCTCGGTAAATGCAATGCTGTAGATCTTGATACCCTTGTCCGCGGCAGCCTGTAACAGTTCCCCTTGCAGCTTCTGGGTCAGGAACTGGTCCTCATCGCTGTCACCCACGTCCATCTTGCCGTCGGACATGAGTACCAGCATTTTTTCCTGGTCCGGTTCGCTTTCCTTGTCGAGCATCCCGATGCCTTTGGAAAGTGCAGCGTAGAGGTTGGTATAGACCCCCTTCGACGACACCTTGTCAGCCGCGGCAAGGATACGGGCGTTGCTCTGTTCGCCCGGTGCAGTGAGATGTAACACCGGATAGCCGTTGTCACTGAAACTGATCAGGCCTATGCGGTCCTCCTCACCCAGCAGGGACATGAACAGTCTGGCCGCAGGAACCCGCAGCTTTTTGGGATCGTTCTTGGCCATACTGCCGGAACTGTCCATGACCAGAACGGCATCGACACCGTCAGCAGTGGTCGGAACCGCTGATGAGACACCAGCCGCGAACAGTAATAACAAGCTAAAAAGCACACTCGCAAGTCGCCCGCTGACGTTAGCTGAAAGAATCCTTCTCATGCCTAGAAATCCTTTTAACTCATTGTAATATATGTTATATTTGAGCTTTATCCGGGGTGTGCCGGGGTTCAATGCCTGTAGCGGCAAAAATCAGCATTAATTGACACAGGAAACTGCAGGTGCTTACTGCTACTGCTTGCTGAGCTGGTAAATCTTTTCACTCAGGCGGGACAGGCCCCGATCACGGAACCGGGGTTCATTGGCAAGAATATTTTCCTCGTGCAAGCGCTCAATGGACCAATGTGCCGCAAAAAGATCGCGGACCTCCTGCTCTTCAACAGCGAAGGGAGGACCCTTCATCTGTTGCTGATCGTATTCCATCGTTACCAGCAGCATGGCTACGCGTGCCGGCAGCAGGGCTGTCAGCTGGGTGACATAGCGTGAGCGCATATCCACCGGCAGGGCAACCAGCGCCGCCCGGTCGTAGACTGCCGCCACACGCTGACATTGTGCGGGCTGCAGATCAAAAAAATCACCACACAACAGACACAGATTATCTGCTTCGTGCACAGAAAATGCGCCCTGCTGGCGCTGTGTAGCGACCAGTCCGTTTTCTCTGTAAAACTCTTCCACGGCGATACGACTGAGCTCAACACCCAGCACGGCATAGCGTTCCCGCAGCCAGAGCATATCCAGACTCTTTCCGCTCAGGGGTACAAACACCTGTTCCCCCGGCTTTACCTGCAGGCGTGACCAGAAGGTCGCAAGGTGGGGATTGATATCGCGCTGATGGAAACCTATCAGCCTGCCCCGCCAGCGCTGGTGCCAGAAATCGGCTTCCATGTCTGTGGTTAAACGTGGGAATGACCGCCGAATGGCCGCGGATTGGCGCCGGGTAGCGGCTTGAACCACTGCAATGTTTCATGCAGTTTCACTACTTCACCGACTATGATGATGGTGGGTGGCTTGATTTGTTCGGTTTTGACCGTATCTTCCAGGCTCCGGAGGTCGCAGATGAGGACGCGCTGATTCTGTGTTGTACCCTGCTGAATCAAGGCAACCGGCGTCGTTTGCGGCAGGCCGTGCCTGATCAACTCGTCTGCAACGATACCAACACCGTGCAGCCCCATATAGAAGACCGTGGTCTGGTCGGGGTGTGCCAGCGCTTTCCAGTTGAGGTTAACAGAACCATCCTGCAGATGGCCGGTGACGAATACCACCGATTGAGCATAATCGCGGTGGGTCAGAGGAATACCCGAATAGGTGGCGCAGCCAGAGGCGGCAGTAATACCTGGCACCACCTGGAACGTGACACCATTTTCCATCAGGGTGGCTATTTCTTCACCACCCCGTCCGAAAATGAAGGGATCACCACCCTTGAGGCGAACAACACGTTTTCCTTCTTTGGCAAGGCGTACCAGCAACTGGTTGATGTTTTCCTGGGACAGGGCGTGGTTGTCACGTTCCTTGCCGACATAAATCTGTTCTGCATCGCGGCGTGCCAGTTCCAGAATCGGCGGTGCAACCAGTCGATCGTAGACCACGACATCGGCCATCTGCAGCAGACGCAGTGCGCGGAATGTCAACAGGTCGGGATCACCGGGACCGGCGCCGACCAGATAGACTTCACCAACGGGATGTGGTTCGTCGCCACTATGCTGAAGCGCTTTTTCGAGCACAGCACGCGCAGTTTC
>Ga0193947_1000200_pt1 | contig 12390 bp, 14 predicted proteins | sample FRT_01_MG_FD_161267 | JGI IMG/M metagenome (GOLD analysis project Ga0193947, IMG submission 161267) | Sediment microbial communities from the Broadkill River, Lewes, Delaware, United States - FRT_0-1_MG | ecosystem: Environmental > Aquatic > Freshwater > River > Sediment | place: USA: Delaware... | reverse complement strand
CTTGTATTTATTGAAGCTGGTGAAGGGATTTGAACCCCCAACCTACGGATTACAAATCCGTTGCTCTACCATTGAGCTACACCAGCATATTAAGAATTTAGAAATATGGGTAATACAGGATTTGAACCTGTGACCTTCTGCTTGTAAGGCAGACACTCTACCGCTGAGTTAATTACCCAATAATTATTTCTAATATATATATATAACTAAAAATTGCTTTTCCGTCAATATTAGAATATTAGAAAATATTAATCTTTTGATTCTAATATTGTTTTATTTACCTTGATTTGTTATTATTAATGTGAAAGGGTCGGTGCCCGAGTGGTTAAAGGGGGCGGATTGTAAATCCGTTGCGTTATGCTACGTTGGTTCAAATCCAACTCGGCCCATTTAATAAAAAATAAATAAAACGACGGAATAATATTAGCATTATTAAAAATAATCTTTCTTTTTTTTAATATTAGTTAACCTAAGTAATTTTGATAAAAATCGTTTATTTTATTTTTCAATACTTTAATTCACCAATGGTTAGTTCGTTAATCATTATTTATGAATCTAGCCTATTATTTACAAGTTTTTTTTCAAAAAAATGTTCTTCTTATATTATCCATTAGGTAAAAAATTGTTAAGATTCTTTTTTTTATTTCGACAATAAAAATTTATAAACCTACCATATTTTGTAAAATAACATATAGACCGATCAAAAATAATAAAATAAAAAAAATTAAAAAGATTCGTAATTTTCCTATTTTAAACAGATTTTTTAAAGGCGTTAAAATAACTAATATTAAGCCGATTAAACTACTGATAAAAAAACGTGGATAGCGAAAAATATTAGTCCAAAAGTCATTCATATAACAAATTAAAATTATTAAATCTACTATGATTATACATTGAATTTATTTTTGTGTAATTAACTAAAATTTTTGAAATAAATCAAACTTTAGATTTACCAAACCAAAAGACTTTACGGAAATAATACTTATCATGGTACAATAGTATTATGTAAAGGCTCTGTAGCTCAGTGGTTAGAGCAGGGGACTCATAAGCCCAAGGTCGTAGGTTCAAATCCCACCAGAGCCATCTAGTTTTAAACTAGAAAAGTTTGGTTTCTTTAATTTAGGAGAAATGGCTGAGTGGTCGAAAGCAATAGATTGCTAATCTATCGTACAATTTTTGTACCCAGGGTTCGAATCCCTGTTTCTCCTTTATTGACAGGCCAATTAAGAGTTGACAAAAAAACATACTTATGGTATAATTTTTTTGGTTAATATTTATTAAATATTAGGGATTGTAGTTCAATTGGTTAGAGCACCGCCCTGTCACGGCGGAAGTTGCGAGTTCGAGTCTCGTCAGTCCCGTTATTTGACTACATCCCGTAGTTCTATCTATACATCTATAGACCGATGTAAGTAGAACAATTTTGATCATTAAAAAAATGATATGTTAATAATTAATAATAAAAAAAAATAAAATAATTATTTATGTATTAATAATGTAGAAAACTAATACAAAATTTAGTAAATACTTTTTAGATTGAATATTTTTTACTAGTTTACTATACTAATAATTAATTATCGTAAATGGTTGTGAACAGATTTTATTTTCAAAAAATTATTTTATAATTAAGGGCCTATCGTCTAACGGATTAGGACAGAAACCTTCTAAGTTTCCAATGTAGGTTCGATTCCTACTGGGCCTACGACTAACCCACTTTTCCTTTTTTATTATTTGTTGAAATGTAAATTTAAGTTTAAACCTTTATTTTCCTAATATAATTTTTAATTTTATTAAGTCTTAAGTATCATCAAGTATATTAAAATTATTTTGCTTTATTTAGTTAGTAAACGATTTGTTTATTTGAGTTTAATTTAATGATAAATATAAAATTTTTACGTTTAGATTTGTTTAAAGTTAGTAATTATTTTGAAAATCTTTCATAAAGTATAAAACTATCCTATATTTTAATAGGACAGTGTTATACTTTATGAAAAAATTATTATTAGTTTGGATTTCTTTACCAAAAACCTAAAGAAACTGCTTTATCGATTGGTAAGCAAGCACCGATACCTAGCCAAACTGCTGCAAAGAATCCAATTATAAATGTTAAACTTGCAATTGGACGACGGAATGGGTTTTGGAATTTATTTACATTTTCAATAAATGGAACAGTTATTAATCCTAATGGAACAGCTGCCATTGCTAAAACACCTAATAATTTATTTGGTAATACTCGTAATAAATTAAATGTTGGGAAGAAATACCATTCAGGTAAAATTTCTAATGGTGTGTTAAATGGATCAGCAGGTTCACCTAATTGAGTCGGTGCCATTACTGCTAAACCTATACAACATGCAAAAGTTCCAAGAATGCAAACTGGGAAAACGTATAATAAATCATTTGGCCATGCAGGTTCGCCGTAATAATTATGGCCCATACCTTTAGCAAGTTTTGCTCTTAATTTTGGATCTGTTAAATCTGGTTTTTTAATTACTGACATAAGGGTTCCTTTTTAAAAAAATTTCGTTTAAAAGTTCTATTAGAGATTAAAGAGGTCCTGAAATACCTTGCTTACGAATCATTAAAAAGTGCGTTAACATTAAGACCGCAGCTGCTAATGGTAATACAAATGTATGAGCACTGTAGAAACGTGTTAATGTACTTTGACCTACACTTTCACCTCCACGTAAAACTAATACTAAAGGAGGTCCTACTACAGGAACAGCGGCAGGAACACCTGTTACAATTTTACATGCCCAAAATCCTACTTGATCCCATGGTAAAGAATAACCTGTTACCCCAAAAGAAACTGTAACTACAGCTAATGTTACACCCGTTACCCAAGTTAATTCTCGAGGTTTTTTAAAACCACCTGTTAAATAAACACGGAACACATGTAAAACCATCATCATTACCATCATACTAGCTGACCAGCGGTGAATTGACCGGATTAACCAACCAAAGTTAACACTTGTCATAATATATTCAACAGATGCAAAAGCATCTACAACACTAGGGCGATAGTAAAATGTCATTGCAAATCCTGTTGCCACCTGTACTAGGAAACATGTAAACACAATTCCACCAAAACAGTAGAAAATATTAACGTGTGGTGGTACATATTTACTAGAAATATCATCGGCAATCGCTTGGATTTCTAACCGTTCTTCAAACCAATCGTAGACTTTACCCATAAAAATTGAAAAAAAAAATTGACACAATTAAGCACTTATTCGATGAATTTTAGAGAATTTTAGAATCAGATAATAATCTAAAGAGGCGAGAGTGGGATTCGAACCCACGGAATCCGTAAAGATTCATCTGATTTCAAATCAGACGCAATCGACCAACTCTGCCATCTCGCCTAAAGATTAGTTCCAGGACTAATCTTAATTATAAATTAACTTTCATATGTAGTTGTACCGCTAAATTTAATTGAAGCAGGATTTGGATTTTTACCAATTGAGAATTCGCGACTATTTACTGATGTTCGACCCGGATTAACCTTTTCTGGAAAAACTCCATCTTTTGGATGTAAATATTGAACTTCTCCACTAGGAAAAATTCGATAGATTTTGTAATCATTTATCTTAAATGTTCTTAACTGAGTTCCTAATGCAAGACATTGTTCTTTTCGAGCTAAGTACAATAAATTTTCTCCATTGCGCATAATAGCGGCTCCACCTGTCGGCATTTCAAAGATTTGCTCTTTGTTACTTGTCCAAGTAATTGCATATTTTTCTTCTACTTCAGCAGCACGTAACCAGCCACCAGTACTTCCACCAAAAGTAGGAAATGGTGTTTGTAAGTTTAATGTCATACGTAAAACCTTATTAATATTTAACGTTCACTATATTATTTTAATAAAAAAAGTTTTTTTTTTACGTTAATTTATAAAAATTTCTAGCGGAGAATGGATTTGAACCATTGACCTTCGGGTTATGAGCCCAACGAGCTACCAGGCTGCTCTACTCCGCGTTATTTTATATAACCTACTTGTACCATAAATATCTCATTTTGGAAACAGTTTATCACTATCTCTTAATAAAGCTAATATTATCTTTATTTTTTTTTTACATACACCGTTCTTTTATTTACTTGCTTATAACTAAGATTCTAATTTTAGAAATCGAAATATAAGCAAGTAAAGAAGTATAAATAGGCAATCTATTTAACCTACTATATTAATTTGATTTAATTTTACTGCAATTAAGTAATAACTAATAATTGCAACTAAAGTAAAATTATTTAAAAATTTTTCTGTTGAATTTGGTGATCCTAATAAATCACTTTTTGTAGCAAAACTAGTTAAACCCTGGTTTCTTGGAACACGCAAATAAATTATGAGAATTAGAAAGAAGCTTAATAATAACCAAATTATTTTTAAAAAAAGAGGGAACATATGTAGGTTTAAAGTGCAAATTAATTTTTATCTTGAATGATAATTTATTCTTCAATCTCGAATATTTCATTAAAAACTTTTAACACTTTATCACCAGAGTCAATTGATTCTAATGGATCTTTTCTTAAACGATGACGAAGACATAAAGTAATGATTTTTGAGATATCTTCAACTGTCACTTTATCACGACCATGGTATGCTGCATGCGCTTTTGCAGCTCGGTTTGTTACAATATCGCCTCGTAATCCATCTACATCTAGTTGACTACATACTTCAGATATTTTAACTCGAAGATCATAATCTAATTCAACATTTGATAATAAATTCTGAGCAGCTACAATCTTATCACGTAATTCTTGTTGTTGCTTTTCATAATTTTCAATCCAAACCATTGGGGTTTGATCAAATGAAGTACGTTCTTCTACAACTTTTACACGTAAAATTGGATCTTTAACAGTTCGAATTTCTGCATGCATTCCAAATCGATCTAGTAATTGTGGTCGCAATTCTCCTTCTTCCGGATTACCCGAACCAACTAATACAAATCTAGCCGGATGACGAATTGAAATACCTTCTCGTTCAACAGTATTCCAACCTGAGGCAGCTGAATCTAATAAAATGTCAACTAAATGATCATCAAGTAAATTTACTTCATCAACATATAAAATTCCACGATTTGCTTTTGCTAATAATCCTGGTTCAAAAGCTTTGACACCTTCTGTTAAAGCTTTTTCGATATCAATGGTGCCACAAACTCGATCTTCTGTTGCCCCTAAAGGTAAATCTACCATTGGGATTTTAATAAATTCTGTTTCTAAAGATTCGCCATTTTGAATTGCAAGTTTTACTTCATTACCCATTAAATCTAAATCTGATTTATGAGAATTAAAAGGGTCATCTTTTACAATTTCAATTTCAGGTAGTAAATCGGCAATTGCTCGAATTGTTGTAGATTTTCCTGTACCTCGATCGCCCATAATCATAACGCCACCAATCTTGGGATCAATTACGTTTAATTGTAAAGCCAGCTTCATTTCTTCTTGACCAACAATCGCAGTAAAAGGAAAAACTGGTGTAGAAAATTTTTTTAAATCTTGTGTTACCATAAGTTTTATTCAGTTTAAATATATAAATTGTTTAAAAAAGCTCAAATTAGCGATCTTTTTCAAGGTAGAGTTAAGTTATCTGATCTACCTTGAAAAAAGAACCATAAATTTTTATTGATAAAGTGTTGAACCTAAACGAATAGCTAAAACACTTGCTAACAGAGCAATAAGTAACACTGTATAAACTTGCGAATCATAAATCATAATGTATTTCTATAGTAGATATTAATATGTAAACTTTTTTGATTCTAAGGAATATATTACATTTTATTAAAAAATTCGCGAATTATTAAACTAGAGTTAATTGTTAATTTACTAGTTAAACAAATTTTTTTCTATCTACTTACCAGCTTGATTTCGTAACACCCGGTAGTAAACAATTATGTGCCATTTCACGTAAAACATGTCGTGATACCCCAAAGTCTCTATAGAACCCACGTGGTCGACCTGTTTTCCAGCAACGGTTTCGAATACGAATTTTTGCACTATTACGAGGTAATTTCTGAATTTTAGAATGAATTTCTAATCGGAATTTAAAATCTTCTGTCTCTTGATATTGTTTTAATAGATTATTTCGTTTTTCAGTGTATTTGTTATTTAATCTGACACGCTTTTTTTCGCGTTCTATCATACTTTTTTTTGCCATAAAATTAACCTAAATTATAAATGCTTTAAAAAATAATTGTTAAAATTAACTCCAAATATAAAATAGCAAAAACTAATTTTACTATCAATTATTTATATTTTAAGATTATTCTATCTTTAGAACGTCTATATAGCAATATATTTTGATTAATTATTGGTTAGCTAACAGTATTTAATTAAATTTTGATACATATGGAAGATTTTTATTTGGTAAAACCGTATATGAACTCAGAATTTCTCGGAATTCATCTCCATCCATTGTTTCTTTATCTAATAATTTTTCAACTACTAAATCTATAACAACACGATTATCTAATATTATTTCAATTGCTTTTTGTTCACAGTATTTAATAATTTTCCGAACTTCATCGTCAATTCGATCTGCAATATTTTCTGCATATTCAGATCCAGGACTCATATTTCCACCTAAAAAGACTTGACCAGTATTTTCATCTTCTAACGCTAATGGACCAATATTCGACATACCGAATCGTGTTACCATTTGTCGTGCTAAATTTGTTACCTGTTGTAAATCGCTACTTGCGCCCGTTGTTACTTCCGGATCACCAAAAACGACTTGTTCAGCTGCTCTTCCAGCAAGAGTCGCAATAATACGAGCCAATAAAGCCGATCGTGATAATAAACTTTGATCTTCTTCTGGGGTAAACCACGTTAATCCTTTTGCCCCACCACGCGGTGTTAAAGTAACTTTTTCTACTTCATCATGCGATTTTAAAACTGAACCAGCAATGGCATGACCAACTTCATGATAAGCAATTAATCGTTTATTTTTCGTATCTTCCATAGGGGCACCAGCAATACCACCAATAATACGATCGGCTGCTTCATTTACTTCATTTTTAGTAATTGAGGATTTTTTATATCGTGTTGCTAAAATTGCAGCCTCATTTAATAAATTCGCTAAATCAGCCCCTGAAAAACCGGGTGTTCGATTTGCTAATTGAACTAATGAGACATCTTCACCTAATGGTTTATTGCGAGCATGAACTTTTAAAATACCAACTCTTCCTAACCGATCAGGTAAATTAACTGTCACTTGACGATCAAAACGACCTGGACGTAATAGAGCCGCATCTAAAATATCGGCACGATTTGTTGCCCCAACAACAATAACACCTTTATTTTCTTTGAATCCATCCATTTCGGTTAATAATTGATTCAATGTTTGTTCACGTTCATCATTTCCACCACCAACACCTGCACCACGTTCTCGTCCTACGGCATCAATTTCATCAATAAATACAATACATGGAGCATTTTCTGATGCTTTTTTAAATAAATCTCGTACTCGAGCAGCACCAATACCAATAAACATTTCAACAAATTCTGATCCCGCTACACTAAAGAATGGAACATCAGCTTCATTTGCAATTGCTTTTGCAAGTAAAGTTTTCCCAGTTCCCGGAGGGCCAACTAATAAAATACCCTTGGGAATCTTTGCACCAACGATTGTATATTTATCTGGTTCTTTTAAGAATGAAACAATTTCTTCAAATTCTGTTTTTGCCTCATCAATTCCGGCTATATCTTTAAAATTAACTCCCGTATCAGGTTGACGTTCGAATCGGGCAGTTGATTTACCTAAATTCATTGGGGACTGTCCAGAGCCCCCTCCAAAATTCTCAGAATTTTGGAATAAATATACTAAACCAGTAATGAAAATTATTGGTAAAATTATATTGCTAAATATGTTAACAAAAACATTTTTTTGTTCTGCTGGATGAGCATCAAAATCAATATTGTATTGTTTTAGTTTTTGAATTAATTGAGAAGCTCCTACAGGAATTTCAACTCGAATTGTTTGAGGGCGATTTCCTAATTCAGGACTTGATGCTTGAACAATAGCATTTCGGCTATTATCATATAGATCAACTTGTTTAATCCAACCCATTTCTAGGTATTCTAGAAAACGTCCATAAGTCATTCGTGAACTAATAACAGCTTGATTTGTTTGAGGAGTATTTCGTATTGCTTCAGATCCTTGACCTCCAATTAAGTCAAATTTCTTTGCAGTTAAACTAATACCACTTAATAAAGCTATCCCAATAAGTAAATTTCTGATTGTATTATTATTATTATTATTATTATTCATTGTTTTTTATATTCCGTTTTAAGAATACGTCCTTATTTCTAATCATTATAGCATGCTTAAATCATTCAAAACAACTCGCGTTTTGTAACTTCTTCTAAGTCTTTTAATTATTTTGTTTATTATTAAAATTTTATTGTAGAATATATTGTAATATTCTACAATTTAATTCAAATAAATTATTTTAATTTAGATCAATTCCCGCCTGATCCATGTTTTAGGGTTAACATATTTTGAAAAATAAGTTAATAGTGAATAAAGATTAGATTTCAAAGGTTATTCTGCAGAGATTCTATTATAGAAATAGCTTTCGGTTTTTTCTAGTCTTCCTTCAATATATAGTTAAGTTAAAATAATATAATATAACATAGAAATTTATGATTAATCGTGGTTCAGAAGTTCGAATTCTTAGAAAAGAGTCTTATTGGTTTAATCAAGTTGGTACGGTTGCTACTGTCGATCAAAGTGGAATCCGTTATCCTGTTGTTGTTCGCTTTGAAAACGTTAACTATAGTGGAACAAATACTAATAATTTTGCGCTGGATGAACTTGTTGAAGTTGAGTCAAAAACAGATTCTTAGGCTTCCTAACTAATTTAATTTTTTAATTATTAAAAAAGTAGTGTGATTTTTCTTTAAAATTGCTCTACTTTTGTTTTTTTGGTATTATTTTGTAGTTAAAATTGTTTATCTCTAAATTTCTAATACTAATTATTATGGTAAAAGCTCCAAGAATAGGTCAGACAGCACCTAATTTTTTAACAATCGGAGTGTTTAAAAAAAGATTGGGGAAAATTCGTTTATCAGATTATCTTGGTAAAAAGTATGTTATTCTTCTTTTTTATCCTGGTAATTTTACATCTGTTTCGCCTACTGAATTAATATCATTAAGTGACCGAATTTCAGAATTTAGAAAATTATCAACGCAAATTTTAGCTATTTCCGTGGATAGTCCATTCTCCCATTTACAATCTTTATTATTAAATCGTGAGGAGGGAGGATTAGGTAATCTTAACTATCCTTTAATTTCGGATTCAACTCAAACGATTACTCGAGATTACCATTTATTAACAGATGAAGGATTAGCCTTTCCAGGTTTGTTCATTATTGACAAAGAAGGGGTAATTCAATACTATACTGTTAATAATTTATTATGCGGTAGAAATATAAATGAATTGCTTCGAATTCTAGAATCGATTCAATATGTGAAAGAAAATCCCGGTCATGCGTGTCCTGTTAATTGGGAATATGGTGATCCAATTTTATATTCACATCCTTTGAAATCAAAACTATATTTTAAAGAGTTATATTCTCCTAAAAAAAGTTAGAACTTATGCCTAAATTAAAAACTCGAAAATCAGCCCTAAAACGTTACAAAAAAACAGGGACTGGAAAATTTTTACGTCGTCATGCGTATAAAGGACATCTTTTAATGAAGAAATCAAAGACGCAAAAACGAAAATTATCACAAATTATTTGTGTTAGTACTAACGATAGTAAACCTATTAAATTAATGTTACCATATTAGAAATAAATCATGGCCAGAGTTAAGCGAGGAAATATAGCCCGTAAACGTCGAAAAAAGATTTTACAACTCGCAAAAGGATATCGAGGTGCACATTCTCGTCTTTTTCGAATTGCAAATCAGCAAGTAATGAAAGCATTAAGATATTCTTATGTTGGTAGGAAACAAAAGAAACGAGTTTTTCGAAAACTTTGGATTACTCGCATAAATGCTGCTTCAAGATTAAACGGTTTATCATATAGTCGTTTAATTAATAATTTCAAGAAATCAAACATTGGCTTAAATCGTAAAATGCTGGCACAAATCGCTGTATTAGACATACCAACGTTTAATGAATTAGTCAGTATTTCAAAATAAAGATCAAATTCTTTTTCTTAATAGTAATTTTATTTTATACTTCAATAAAAATAAAAGAATTTGTCATTGTTCGAAATTTAAGTTCAATTTAGAAATTAAGTGTACATTTAATTCGAACATTCATAAGAACGAGTTACTATTCTTATTCTAAGTTCTCTTAGAAACTTTGTAATAGTAATTCCTTCTGAATAAATCGCGTATTGTTTAATCGTAATTTTAACGTTAAATTAAGTTAATAAATGTATTTATCTATGAAAGAAGATCAAGATTTAGATAAATTACTTGAAAATTTACCTGTTTTTATTAGAGAAAGTATAGAGTTACATCCAAGTAAAGAGAAATTAATAGAAATTGTTATTGATCTTGGAAGACGCCCAGAAGCACGTTTTCCAACAGGACCTAGTTATTTATCTCAAAAAGTTATTTCATGGCAAGATATTGATTATTTTACAAAACGAATTAGTAAGTTTAGTAATGATAATCGGGCTGGTATCGAACGAACGCTTCACCGAATAAGTTGTATTCGAAATCGTCAATTTCTAATTAATGGATTAACTTGTCGAATTGGGAGAGCAATTTTTGGGACAATTTCTAGTGTTCGAGATTTATTAGAATCACGTCAATCAATCTTATTATTAGGAAAACCTGGGGTTGGAAAAACAACTATTATTCGTGAAATTGCTCGGGTTGTGTCAGATGAAATGGAAAATCGTGTAATCATTGTAGATACTTCGAATGAAATTGCAGGAGATAGTGATATATCCCATTCGGGAATTGGCCGTGCCCGCCGAATGCAAGTTGCTGCAACCGAGCTACAACATCAAATTATGATGGAAGCTGTTGAGAATCATATGCCACAAGTTATTGTTATTGATGAAATTGGTACAGAATTAGAAGCTCTCGCTGCTCGAACCATCGCCGAAAAAGGTGTGCAACTTGTAGGTACGACTCATGGTAATTGTTTAGAAAATTTAATTAAAAATCCTCCATTGTCAGATTTGATTGGGGGAATTCAATACGTAACGTTAAGTGATGATGAAGCGAAAAGACGAGGAACTCAGAAAAGTATTCTAGAAAGAAAAGCTTATCCTGCGTTTCAAATTGCTATCGAAATTAATAGCCAAAATTCTTGGACAATTTATGAGGATGTGAGAAGTTCCATTGATCTTTTGTTGCGTGGTAGTTTTACAATAACACAAATCCGTGAATTAGTTTTGACACAAAAAACGAACATTAGATATAAAAAATTGCAAATAAATACTTTTTCCTTAGTAAAAAATTTGACTACTCTAAAGACTCAATCCAGATCTTTTCAGAACAACTGGTTTAAGCTTAGTCCGAAAAATTATACAAGTTTTCAAAATTTGAAAGCGAAAAAATTATTTATTTATGTTTACTCGTTGTCGCCGAACTTAGTTAATGAAATTATTAAAAAATTACAATTTCAATTTGTATTAACAAAAGAAATTCATAAAACAAGTCTAATTCTTGGTTCGACTAATAATTTAAAACAAAATGCAAAGTTACGAAAATTAGCTAAAGAAAATAATATACCGATTTTTTCTATCAATAAGCAAAATCTTTATCAACTTATTACGTTAGCAAAGTACTTAATTAACTATCAATAAAATTCTTTCTTATAATTTTTTTAGTTTTCTTAAATCTACGTGCGAATTCATTTTTTTCTATTTCTTAGAAATCCTTAATATTTATTTGCTTTTAATTCTTACAAGATTTATGTTTTAAATAATTTTAAAAGGGTATCAAATTAGTCTTAAAATACCCTTTCCGTAAGGAAATAAAATATTTTTTATTTAAAATAAACAAAAAATTGATAGAAAATGAGAATTTATTGTATACTTATAAGTGTTATTTTAATATATTTTTAATACTTTAAAACTTTAAAGGAGAACTTCTATGTCATCAACTTTTGAACGAGTAGCTAGTATTGTTGAAGAGCAATTAAGTATTGAATCAAGTAAAATTACTGCTGATAGTGATTTCCAAAAAGATTTAGGAGCTGATTCATTAGACGTTGTTGAACTTATTATGGCTTTTGAAGAAGAATTTGATATTAGCGTAAATGATGATGATGCTGGGAATATTCAAACAGTTCAACAAGTTATCGATTATATTGACTCAGAGAAAGAGAAGTAAACTTAACGGATAAACTCTGTAGAAATAAAGAGTAATGTTTTAGATTAATCCTAATTTAATTTTAGAAATTAGAATATGCTAACAGTAAT
>Ga0193947_1000199_pt1 | contig 12399 bp, 9 predicted proteins | sample FRT_01_MG_FD_161267 | JGI IMG/M metagenome (GOLD analysis project Ga0193947, IMG submission 161267) | Sediment microbial communities from the Broadkill River, Lewes, Delaware, United States - FRT_0-1_MG | ecosystem: Environmental > Aquatic > Freshwater > River > Sediment | place: USA: Delaware... | reverse complement strand
AAACTGCCGGGTGAATCCAGCCGGATCGGGCCAGGGGCGCTGGCGCGTGACGTTGATATTACCGCGGGCATGGTACTGGGGGTTATCGCCGATCCGGCAGCTCTCGCCAACTTTGTTGACCGGTTCGGCCTCAAAAAGCGCAAGCAACTGCGCAGTTTTGCGGACGATCTTTCATCATCCAAGGCGGGTATTGCAGAGGTTGTCATACCACCCGGTTCCGGCCTGATCGGCAAAAGTTCCCGTGATATATGGATGCGCAAGACCTATGGCCTTGCCATGATTGGCCTGCACCGGAATGGCGCGACGCTTCGGGAAGGCGAGGATATTCGCAATATGCCTCTTCAGGCAGGAGATACCCTGGTTGTGCACACGCCATGGGCGGCATTGCAAAGAATCGAGAAAGACAGGAATTTCGTGGTGGTAACGACTGAATATCCACGCGAGGATTTGCGCCCGCACAAGGTGGGCTGGGCGGCGCTGTTTTTCGGTATTGCGCTGTTTCTGGTCCTTTTCACGGATGTCCGTCTCTCGGTTGCCTTGTTGACTGGCGCCGTGGGAATGGTGCTGTCCGGCGTCATGAACATCGAGGAGGCGTATGAAGCAGTCAGCTGGAAAACCGTATTCCTGCTGGCGTCGCTAATTCCGCTGGGACTTGCCGTGGAAACCAGCGGAACCGCCAGGTGGATTGCCGAACAGGTCCTGCTCGTCGTTGGCGACATGCCGATCTGGATCATACAGCTGGCAGTTGCCGGGCTGGCCACTTTTTTCACATTGGTGATGTCCAATGTGGGAGCTACCGTGCTTCTAGTCCCGCTGGCAGTAAACATAGCCATCGGCGCAGGCGCCAACCCGGCCGTATTCGCTCTCACCGTTGCCATCGCCACATCCAATTCTTTCCTCATCCCGACCCATCAGGTCAATGCACTGGTCATGGGGCCAGCGGGCTATCGGGTAGCGGATTTCATGCGGGCAGGCGGGATTATGACGATACTGTTCATTGCAGTAATGATTCTGATGATGAACCTGGTTTTCTAGGGTCAACCGCAGATGGATCTACTCACTGTACTTGCAACAACCGCTATACTGAGTGCATTGCACTGGCGAGCGGGAGTACTGAACAGCCGATTGATCTCACGGGACACCGGGTTGGTGTGTTCGACATTGCGGTTTTCATACTTGCCTTCCTGCTGGTGATGGCCGAAGAATTCGCCCATCTGCGCAAATCCAAGCTGGTTATCCTGGCGGCCGGGATCATCTGGTCTGCTATCGGCCTTTATTACACTAGTCACGGAATCCCCCATCTGGCGGAACATGCGCTACGGCATAATCTGCTGGAATATGCGGAGCTGATGCTGTTCCTGCTGGTGGCAATGACCTATATCAAATCCATGGAGGAGCGCCGTGTGTTTGATGCCCTGCGCGGCTGGCTGGTTGCCCGCGGTTTCGGTTTCCGTTCCCTGTTCTGGATTACCAGAACGCTTGCTTTTTTATATCCCCCATCGCAGACAACCTGACCACAGCGCTGCTCATGTGTGCCGTAGTACTGGCCGTGGGCGGCTCGGCGCTGATAACATATTTGAGCAGCTCCACGACTCGCTCCGCAGTTCTGACTTAGGCCATCGCAGAGCCACCCCTTGGAGCACGAGCAGGCTGCAACCTTTATTTTGAGTCGATACCCAGTTTTTTAAGTTTGCGCCACAAGGAGACGCGATCAATACCGAGGATTTTCGCGGCCTGGGTGCGATTGCCGCCCGCCATTTTTAATGCATGCAGGATATGCTCGGTCTCCTGTTCTTTCAGCGTCGTCGGTGTAACCGCCATCTCCGGCTTGAACACACGCACGCTGAGCGCACCCAGATTTTGCGGGAGATGCTCTATGTCCAGTGTCTTTTCGTAGGCTAACGCCAGACCGCGTTCGATGAAGTTAGACAGTTCGCGGACGTTGCCGGGGTAATCGTAGTCCAACAGTCTCAGCATCGCTTCCGCGCTGATTTCCTGTATGTCACGTTGCATAATGGTGGAGAACTTTCGCAGGAAGTAATACGCCAGGAGCGGTATGTCATCCCGCCGTTCACGTAAGGCTGGGAGCGTGAGGGTTACGACATTGAGACGGAAATACAGGTCGTTCCGCATGTAGCCTTCATCGACAGCTGCTTTCAAGTCACGGTTACTGGCAGCGATCACACGCACGTCGACATCGATGGGTTGCGTCGAGCCGACCCGCATGAGTTCGCGCTCCTGTAGCACGCGCAACAGCTTCACCTGCATCAGCAAGGGCATTTCGGCGACCTCATCGAGAAAAAGCGTGCCCCCCTGAGCCGCCTCGAACAAACCGATTTTGGTGGCGTTTGCGCCGGTAAAAGCGCCTTTCTCGTGACCGAAAAGCTCGCTGGCCGCGATCTCTTCGTGCAAGGCGCCGCAGTTGAACGCGATGAACGGACCCTCCGAACGCAGGCTGTGCTGATGAATGAAGCGCGCTAGCAGTTCCTTGCCTGTGCCGGACTCTCCGTGAATCACAACACTGGTGTCCGTGCCGGCGATCCGACGGGCGGTCTCCAGCAGGCGCTGCATACCCAGGTCCTGAGTGATGATAGGGGCGCGGCTGGAGAGGTCTTCAATACGCAGTCTGAGTTCACTGTTCTCGCGCTTAATACGGCGCAGATCCAGCGCGGCGCGCACAACCTCACGGGCCTCGGCGAGGCGGAACGGCTTGGCAAGGTAGTGATGTGCGCCGGCTTTCATCGCGTCGACAGCTGAATCGAGCGTCGCATGTCCGGTAATCATGATAACGGGTACGTCGGGTGTGGTTTCGCGGACATGGCGCAACACGTCCATGCCATCAATGCCGGGCATGCGCAAATCGGTGAGCACCAGATCGAATTCTGTGCTCTGCATTTCGGCTAGGCCGCTTTCTCCGTCCTTGCAGGCGGTGACGGTATAACCTTCGCGCTCGAGGACGTGGCTCAGGTTTGAAAGCGCGATTTGCTCATCATCGATAAGCAGAATATGTGGCATGTTCTCGCTCATGACGCCTCCTGTTCGCGATGCGACGCCTGCTCCAGCGGCAGCCATATCGAGAATCGGGCGCCACCTTCGGGACGATTTTCTACGGCAATGCAGCCGCGATGTTCATTGATGATCTCTTCGACCAGGTACAGCCCCAGGCCGGTGCCTTCACCGCCGGACTTGGTGGTGAAGAAAGGATCAAAGATCTTCGGCAAGTGATCCGTTGCGATACCCGGCCCATCGTCGTCGATACGCATCAGCATGACCTGGGCAGACTGTGCGATTCCGCATGTGTCACCGGCGAGGTTACTGGTATTGACTGGCTTGGCTTGCTTCCAGGTGGTTTCTCTCCCAGTGATCCAGATGTTCGTAGCGCCTGCATGCGCGGCATTTCTGATGAGGTTGATAAACACCTCTTGCATGCGGTCGCGGTCCACCAACAGCATGCCGTCTGCGATATCTTCGATGTGCAAGAACAAATCGGGCGGCAATTGGCGATGTATTAAAAGCACCGCCGCCTCAACCAGCCTCGCGGCGCCAAGCACCTGCATCTGCTGTGTGGGCTGGCGCACTGTGTCGAGCAGTCGCCTCACGATACGCCGTGCACGTTCGCATTCGCCGTCGATATGCGATAACCACTGCTGGCGCAACTGCTCGTTTGTGGTGTCATCGTCCTCCAGCAGTAACTGGACCGAGGTTGAGATATTGGAAAGCGGATTGTTCAGCTCATGGGCGACACCGGATACCAGCACCCCGAGTGCGGCCGCGCGCTCATGACGACGCAGCTGGTTCTGCTGGTCGCGCAGTTGTCCGAGCATGGTGTTAAATTGGAAAACGAAGGACCGGATTTCCTTGTCATTGGAAGGTAAGGCCAGTGTCTGGACTTCGCCTTCTGCAAGCTGATCGAGCTGGCTTTCGAGCTGCGCGAGAGGCCGTACAACCCGGCGTACCATGAACATCGCACTGCCGACGCCCAGCAGAATCACGGTCAGCGAGGCAACCATCAGTGTCTGCGCCGCCAACCGGATAGTCTCGGTCAGGATGGCGCGCTGACGCTCATTGAGATGCTGTGTGAGTTGCGAGAGTTCATGGCCTGTTTTACGGATCTCATCCTGTTCGACGCCGCGTTCGGCCTCGGACAGGTGTGAGTATCTACCGAGTTGCTCGCTGTACTCCCGCAGTACGTTTTCAATTTGCTGTAACTCCTGCGGGTCGACGATTGCCGATAACACACGCTCACCCTCGTTGAGCGCGTTGCTCGCCACATCAAGTTGCAACGTCAACTGGTCCAGATCCTGCACATCGTGGTAGAGAAAAAGGTTCTTCTCATCGCGGCGCATCTTCTCGCTGGCCACGTACAAAGCGTTGACGGCTTCGCCCTCGACGACGTGGGTCTTCAGGTAGTGCAGATCGCCGATGACAATGGCGACAAATATCACCAGGGCCGCCTTCGACAGCCCGTAGGAGGTCAGGATCTTGCCGCGCAGGCTGGTCATGGCTATGGGTGTCCCTGGCTAATTGTGGAGTGTTGCATCTTACAACACTGTTACAGCATTTTGGTATGAATTTCTGCTGAAACGTTTCATTATGAAACACCTTGATCTGCGGATATTTCTCTAACCTTTTGTTTTTCATAGGCCAGTGATGCTGGCATGTTCTCTGCAATGTATTGAGTATTCTTCAAGAGGAGCACGTCATGAAAAAATTAAGCGAAACTGTGAAACAGATGTTGGACGCCCTGGCCTTCGCCCACGCCGGCGAATACCTGACCGGCCGGGACAAGTCACGGATTCTGCGGCAGAGCTGCGGGGTTATCGAAAAAGTGCCGGAACGCGCCGAGCGCGTACAGACCGACGCGGGCAGTAATGCACGCCGGCTAGCGCTTTACCTGGGCAGCGAATTGCCCCCTGAGGTGATGGCATACGTGGTGCAGACCTGCGCCCGCCTAAGGCACGAACTGACGGTGCTGACCTTCGAATCAGAGAACACCGGACGCGCCCTGCTTGCGCCCTACCAGAAAGCCCTGGAAGACGCCGGTGTCGATATGAGACTGGTGACCCTCAGTGGTGAACCCGTACCCGGTCTCGCTCGCTACCTGCGCCGCCACCCGGAGGTCGCTTTCCTGGCCTGCAAGGATTTCGGTTACCTCGGGCGGAGTTACCTGAATGGCACCGAGCGCCAAAACGCGCTGCCGGTACCGGTGGTGATTGTGGCAAGCAGAAGTGAGGGAGCCGAACAACAGGTTCAACCTGCTGCGGATCAGAACAGCAGCGCCTCGGTCGTCGCCTGAACGGTCATCGTGACGGCCTCAGTGACGCAGGCATGCGTGGACAGATCTATCGCATACCTGCACCTCCCGACTTATATATCAATGTGGTGTTAGAGTGTTAGTAAAATTTTTTCCTTTTCTACGATGGTTCCCGCCCACTGGTGAAAATCTGCGTGCGGATGTGATCGCCGGTATCACTATCGCGATGATCCTCGTCCCGCAGAGCATGGCATACGCTTCGCTCGCAGGTTTGCCCGTGGTTTACGGGCTGTACGCTTCTTTTCTGCCGGTGATCGTGGCATCCCTGTGGGGTGCGTCGCGTTTTCTGCACACGGGACCGGTCGCGATGCTGTCACTGATGTCGGCAGCGGCGATCGAACCACTAGCCAGTCGCGGCAGCGAGGAGTTTATCCAGCTGTCCCTGTTGCTGGCATTCCTGGTCGGTGTATTACGCCTGGCCCTGGGTCTGTTTCGCATGGGCGTTTTGATCAACCTCGCATCGCACCCGGTCATCGTGGGTTTTACCAATGCTGCGGCGCTGATTATCGGTCTGTCGCTGCTGAACAGCTTTCTCGGCGTACCGATGCCCCGCTCCGACAGTTTCCTCGTCGATCTGTGGCAGGTTGTACAGCAGGTTCCGTTTGTACACGCACCGACTCTGATGTTTGGACTGGGTACCCTGGCGGCGCTCTACTTGTTACGCGCGCGCTTCCCCAAACTGCCCGGTGTCTTGATTGTCGTCATCGCCGCTACGCTGATAAGCGCCAGTGTCGGGTTTGAAAAACTCGAGACCGTGGAACCGCAACAGATCGCTGACGCTACGGCTCGAGCGCAATTCGAAAAACTCATGCTCGATGAGGCCAGGCTGAAGCAACTGAAAGCGGAGCAGAAGGCCATTGACGACGAGCTTCGGCAACTCGCTGCGAACGACCGGCAGGCCTACAAGCTGCAGGCCAAACTGTTGCAGCTCAAAGGCGAAGAGAGCAGCCTGAAACACAGTCTCTACAGAGATCGCGTCGACATCCACCGGATTGCGCTGGTACCCGAGTCACAGGACGATGGCCAGGTGCGCTACACGATTGCCCAGGATGCAGGCCCCTTTGTCACCGTATGGCGCTGGGCAGGATACACCGACGACAAGTTCAGACTGTCCGGCGGTGGTGCTGTAGTGAGTAACATACCCAGCGGTCTGCCCGGATTCAGCGTGCCCACGTTTGATCTCGGTATCATATCCGATCTGTTTGCCGTCGCCTTCATCATGGCCATGATCGGCTTCATGGAGGCGACATCGATCTCTCGAGCCCTGGCGGCCAAGACACGGGAGAAACTCGATCCCAACCAGGAACTGATAGGGCAGGGCCTGGCCAACATCGTCGGCAGTTTCTTCCAGTCCTATGTCGTGAGTGGCTCCTTCTCCCGTTCGGCGGTTGCCGCCAGTATCGGTGCGAAAACCGGCTTCTATGCTGTAGTCAGCGCGCTCGCGGTGTTATTCGCGATCATGTTCTTGACCGATTATATGTACCATCTGCCCAAGGCTGTGCTCGCGGCCATTGTCATGAGCGCTGTGTTTGGTCTGATCGACTATAAATCGATGGTGCATTCCTGGAACGTGCGCCGCACAGACGGCATCGTGAGTGTTATCACCTTTTTCACCACACTGATCATGGCGCCCAAGTTGGCGGATGGGGTACTGGTGGGGGTGGCGTTCACGGTACTTCTGTTCCTCGCCGGCACCATGAAGCCGCGCAGCGAGGTGCTTGGCCGCGCGGCCAATGGCTCTCTGGTTGGTGCCGTCAGTCACGATGTGGCGCCGATCGGCGAAAACTACGTGGTCATGCGCTTCGATGCTTCACTGGTATTCATCAACGCGGCACACTTCGAAGAAGCTGTGCTGAAGTCACTGAGTGAATTTCGGCATGCCCGCGCGATACTGATCATCGGCCAGGGTATCAACCGGGTCGACGCTACCGGCGAGGAGATATTACGCACCTTGGCGCGCGACCTGCAGGCAGCCGGTATCACACTCATGCTGGCAGGCCTGAAGAAGCAGGTGAGCGAGGCGCTGGAACGCGCCGATCTCCAGCAGGTAATCGGAGAGGAGAATATCATCGGCAACACCGCAACCGCTCTGAGAACACTGGAGCAGCGTTACCCGGAGGCCGATTTAAGACAAGTCGCCTAGCCGAAAAAGGCGCAGGTTGAATTCGCCGCAACCGGCTGACTGGTGGCGAGAACCGTGGCATCATGTCCTCCAGCGGACGCAGCAAAGGCCAAGCATCTACTATTTTCCTGCGGTCTGCTAGTACGGTCCTCGATTGAGGTAGATCGCGAGGGTGGCTGTCGTGCATAGCGGCCGAACGGAGGTTAAAATATGGGGCAAGCCTTGAGAGAGGCTGTAGCACGCCAGCGCATGTTACTACGCAGCCTGCTGAGCGCCCACATGGAACGGCTCGCACGGTCCTGCGCTGAGGTCTGGCCCGATCGGGATGCGCTGGAACAGCGTCTGGTGGAGAGCCTTTCGACACTGCCGTCGTGCAAGTATCTGTACGTGCTCGATGAGCGCGCGCTGCAACTCACCGCCAATGTGTCGAAACGGGGACTGTTGCCCGAGCAGTTCGGCCGCGACCGTAGCCAACGACCGTATCTGGCCGAAGCACTGGCCGGTGAGCCGTTCTCCCTGTCTGATGCCTACCTCAGCCGCAATGCGCGGCGCCCCTCGCTCACTGCCGTACAACGCCTTGAGGATGACGACGGTAACGTCATGGGCTATCTGGGCGCGGATTTTGACCTGCGCGAACTTCCGCTGACCCGGGAGATCTACCAGCAACCCGACCAGTGGATGCAGGTCAAGGGCGATCCAGCCATACGCAGTGGCCTATTCAATCAGCAGCGGGTCGAGAGTCCGATGGACAAGCGCATTAACGAGGTACTGGATTTGTTGTTCAACCTGATCGAAATGCACGGTGTGTTCCATGGCAAACTGCATTTTTCCAGTTCGCGTGCTACTCTCTGGTTCATCGATGACCCGCTCCGTTATCGCATCCTGGATATAGAGGACCTGACCGATCCGGGTATTGTGCTTACCTATACCAGTCGACCCTATCCTGAGGATGCAGATATACCCCTGGATAAAATCAAAGAGGTATTCCGGACATTTCGTGCTCTGCGCTTTATGGATGAAACCATCTATCTACGTGCCGGTTCACTCAACATCTACAATGGCATGGTAGGGTTGAATTTTTCATGTGATGGTTCGCATTACATGCCTTGGCATCAGCTTCTGGAAAAGAGCCTGGACTTTTGGCTCGGAACCGATTCCCTGAAATAGTACGGCCCAGAAATAAGCAGTGAAAGTAATTTCGCCTAAGCCGATAAGGAAAGTTTGCGCAGTGCCCTGGTCCAGCGAATCTTTCGGTCTGCCGTTCCGACCATAACATACTGAATCGGTGACTCTTATTGTATCCTTCAATCGGGAACTCTCAAGAATTTGTTTTCGGAGGTGCCCTTGTAACCATCAACGCAAACCACACACCACAGGTGATATCATTCGTTACATCTTCGAACTCTCATCATTTTCGACCGATGCAAAAATCGATGCGACTTATAATCGCACCCCATTAGCACCTAAACCCTGGTTTTCCGTGGACAAACCCAACTCAACACTTTATAACTGACTGTAATTATTTTCGAAAGCTTGGGTAACCCATTGACTCACAAGGCAAGGAAAAGGTTTGGCCAAGACTGTTCACCGATAGGAATTTCTCGCGTTACTCAATAAGTTATTTGGCTGCCTGATTCGAACGATGCCACTTTTGGCCACAGTTGTTAGATACTAGCGTCGGCGCCCCCGCACTTTGGCCTCTGCGGCCAATCGTCTCCGCTGTTCATCGGTGAACCGAAGTCGTTGTCCTTCAAGTTGTTCCCTGAGAAACCGGTTCTCTTCCATGAGATAGTCGATGACTACCTGTTGCTGGCGGTTAAGCCAGCCGGCCAGGGCAAAGTAAGATCAGGTGGATCAGGTGTATGGCGTTTATCATTACACTAACAGTTTATCCGTAATATTGTTTGATAACAATATAATACGGCTCGTTCGTATATTCGCACCATACACCATGCGCTCGGCGTTTGAGACGCGTATCAGCCTGGTCCACATCGTGGAGTACGTTCAGATGGACCTTTCCAACGAACTGGTCATGCCGCCGGAGCTGGAATGGGACCAGGAATTGCTAAAACTGGCTGACAACCGCTTGCGCGAACTTGGCCAAAGGTACAGCGTGAAGGCCAGCGAACACTTTATTCGCCAGCTTGCGCAGCCGGCATTGAAATTCACTTCCCCGATCAGTAGTCTGTGCCAGCGAAAACCAACGCCGGATACGCGATAGTCGGCACGGTGCCGGATGCACAGATCAGTAGGCGTGAAAACAATCTGGTCGGTATCGGACTCGCCGGCTTGCCATGCTATCCGCGCTACCCTGCCTTTCGTGCACAACTTTGAGCCGTTCTCTATTCAATGGAAACAGGCCATGACGGATAACAACCAGCCACACGAAAAATGGGAAAAGGCTTTCTCGAAGGTCATTACACCGTTCGAGGAGTTTGTTCACAAGGAGACCACTTCTGGCCTGCTGCTGATGGCCTGCGCCGTCCTGGCCCTCATCCTGGCCAACACGGCACTGCATCACACATATGAACATGTACTGCATACGCCGCTGGCCATAAGCCTTGGTGACTGGAAACTCGAATACAGCCTTCACCACTGGATCAATGACGGCCTAATGTGGCTATTCTTTTTCCTCGTCGGACTGGAAATCAAGCGCGAGGTTCTGGTCGGGCAGCTGTCTGATATCAGGCAGGCCGTGCTCCCGATTATCGCCGCCATCGGCGGAATGGCCGTACCGGCGCTGTTCTACTGGGCCCTGAATCCGGACGGAGTCGGCGCGATGGGCTGGGGCATACCAATGGCAACCGACATCGCCTTTTCCATCGGTGTACTGGTACTGCTCGGCAACCGCGTTCCGAGGAGCCTGCTGACCTTTCTGGTTGCGCTTGCCATTGTGGACGACCTGGGCGCAGTCGCCGTGATCGCCATTTTCTATACCGGGAATGTGGTCTGGAGCGCCGTGGGTATTGCCGTCCTGCTGGTGGGCGTGCTGATTGTATGCAACCGTGTGGGCATACGCAGCCCGGTCCCTTATTTTCTTGTCGGCACCCTGTTGTGGCTGGCACTGCTGCAGTCGGGCATCCATGCAACCGTCGCCGGCATACTGACAGCATGGACGATACCGGCGCGCTCGAAATTCGATATCCACCGCTTCGGCAATATCATTGGTTCGATGGGCGAGCGGATCCAGCAACGCATCCGGTCGAGGGAAAAGTGCCTCATCGAGACGGACGAGGAGCAGCGCCGGGGCGTCGTCCAGTCACTGATCGACGGTATTCACATGATCGAGACGCCACTGCAGCGCCTGGAACACAGCCTGCATGTCCCTGTGGCCTTTGTCATCATTCCGCTGTTTGCGCTGGCTAATGCCGGCATACCGATCGTGCCGGAAAAGATTCCACTGTTGCTGAGTGAACCGATCACGCTGGGTATCATCTTCGGCCTTGTCTTCGGCAAGCTGCTCGGTATCGGCGGCTTATCCCTGCTCGCGGTCAAACTGGGGATCGGTCAGTTACCCGAAGGCACACGTCCGCAACATATCATCGGCGTCGGCATGATTGGCGGCATCGGCTTTACCATGTCGATCTTTATCGCCGAACTGGCCTTCTACGGGCAGCAGCGAGAGCTCATCCTGGCCAAAACCGGTGTGCTGTTCGCCTCGGTAATAGCCGGTCTGTGCGGTTTTGCCTGGCTGTACCTCACGGCCCGCACAGATTCGCCCCAGCAGGCGGAGCCTGCAGTGGTTCCGTCACATGAATAGGGCGCAAGCTGCTTGAGCTCCCGAGTTGCAAACCCTGTTGTTGAAACACTTCCGTTGACAGAGTCTTTGCCGCGGGCCTATTGTCTTCCCGCAGCGGCTTAATTATCAGCCAGCGACAGACCGTAGGTTCCTCGACGCCGATTGTTATGCCGTTTCTCCATGAGCCACTTCGGCCAATGCTTCTTCAATCACTGATTCACTTACACCGCGTTTTTTGAGGCCGGATATCAATGCCCGCGTGGTCAAAAAACTCATGCGGCTACTGTCGAGTTCTCCGCTACCAAGAAAGCGCGCGAGAGTAGTCGTCCACAGGTCACCATTAGTGTAACGGAATAGCGGTCTTCTTCAAGACGAAAGCTTCATCCACCAAGGCAGATCGCCGTGGCCCACGAGGTTCGTTTTTCAACTCCCGATGGATGGCGACATAACGCGCTACCCTTTCGACCACGGTTGGGTGCTCCGACACTTCGCGGGCCCACTGTAGGGCAACGTCATCCCATAGATTCAGCAACTCTTGAGGCACCTCAACAGCATACTCAATCCATCCGAGGTTGCTGCCGTGCCATATGTCAAGTCGCTGAGGATTCTGGCCAAGAAGGTACGGGACAAGATAGAGATTCTCAAGCATGGTTTGGTAGAGCTTGCTAAATGCCTCTTGCCTGCGACCACCGCGGAACAGTGCCAGTGCCCAGGTTAGATATTGGTACGGGTCTCCACCGTCGTCCGGGTAGGCGTCTTCATACCAGTCGAATGAAGCCAGAGCACCGTCGACATCGCCCATCAACATGTAGAGTGGTCCCAGCAAAAACCGCTTCCCGTAACCGTCTCCACCGTATCCCGCTTCCAGTTCCTTTTTTAGGGCCCGTTCGTAGCGGCGAATTCGCTCACGTATGCGCTTAGGATCGGTGGGAAACAGGTCGGCCATCGTCGTCCAAAGGCAGGTTCAGTGTTGCCGCGACCATGAAAGCATCACACTCATGCCGCGTCCCGATGGTAATATTTCAGCAGTCCACCTAAGCGTTCTTTACAACTGACTGATCTCTCAGCACGATTCCCCGCCTTTCTGGCGACTGGGAATAATACTACGTTGTCTTCACCTTGATGATTCCGTTCCGTATGAAAATGGATGAGATATTCACAGAGTGCTCGTCTTAATGATTTTTCGCCAAACAGGATCAGCTTCGATAAACATTCGTCCTTGAC
>Ga0193947_1000198_pt1 | contig 12403 bp, 9 predicted proteins | sample FRT_01_MG_FD_161267 | JGI IMG/M metagenome (GOLD analysis project Ga0193947, IMG submission 161267) | Sediment microbial communities from the Broadkill River, Lewes, Delaware, United States - FRT_0-1_MG | ecosystem: Environmental > Aquatic > Freshwater > River > Sediment | place: USA: Delaware... | reverse complement strand
TGTGTTCGGCGGTGGCGGCGGTACTATTACGCCCGAGGAAATCCAGGATCTCATGGCGTACGGCGTCGAGCGCATCTACCATCCGCACGACGGCATGGAACTCGGCCTGGAGGCGATGATACGCGACCTCGTCGAACGCACCGTGGCCGCTCGGCGTGCGACAACGATGCCCTCGAGTGTCGATCGCAAGCGCTCGGTCGATATTGCCGCCACGATCTCGGCGATCGAGGAAGGTATCGTCGACGACGCCGAGCTGTCGAAGTTGCGCAAGGAATGGCAGGTGCAGGCGGGCACCACGCCGGTCGTTGGCATCACCGGCACCGGCGGTGCCGGCAAGAGCAGCGTCACCGACGAAATCCTCAATCGCTTTCTCGGCTGTTACCCCGACATGCACATCGCCGTGCTGGCGGTGGATCCCACCCGGCGCCGCACCGGTGGCGCGTTGCTCGGCGATCGCATTCGCATGAATACGTTGCGGTCGGAACGCATTTTCATGCGCTCCATCGCAACACGCAGGCAGCATCTCGCGACCAGCGAAATGCTGGGCGACCACATCCTGTTCCTGAAATCGCTGGGATTCGACCTCATCATCGTGGAGACGGCCGGCATCGGTCAGAGCGACAGCGAGATCGTCGACCTGGTGGATTTTTCGGTCTATGTCATGACCAGTGATTACGGCGCCGCCAGCCAGCTCGAGAAGATCGACATGCTGGATTTCGCGGATCTCATCGTGTTGAACAAATTCGACAAGCGCGGTGCGGAGGACGCCCTGCGCGATATTCGCAAGCAATGGAAGCGCAATCACGTCGCGTTCGATGTCGCCAACGACGAGGTGCCCGTGTACCCGACGATTGCGAGCCAGTTCAACGACCCGGGTATCAGCTGGATGTTTGCACAGCTCTGCCGGCGCGTCGCGGAGAAACTCGGCCTCGACCCGGCCGAGTGGTCGCCCGACCTCGACACCTCCGTTCGCGAGCCGCGCTCGACCGCGATGATCCCGGGCAGCCGGATTCGTTATCTCGCCGAAATTGCCGAGCAGGGGCGAGAAATAAACCGGCGAAGCGACACCCAGGCCGAGGTGGCGAGCCGCCTGCAGCATCTGTACGAATCGCTGAAGTCGATCGACGACAACGCGTTGCCGGCCGAATTCGAGGCCTACGCGCAGGACGCGCTGACGGCGGACGGCGACCGGACGCTACTGGTGCTGCGGCAGCGCTACCAGGAAACGCTCGACGAGCTGGCACCGGAATCGATCCGGCTGTTGCGCGAATGGGCGGGCCGCAAGGCATCCGTGACCAGCGAGACTTACAGCTACGAGGTGCGCGGCCGTGAGATTACGGGCGACAACTACCGTGAATCGCTGAGCCACCAGAAGATCCCCAAGATCGCCGCGCCGCGCTACCGGGACTGGGGCGAGCTGCTGAATTTCCTGTCGCGGGAAAATCTGCCGGGCGCTTATCCTTACACGGGTGGCGTCTATCCCTACCGGCGCCTCGGCGAGGACCCGACACGCATGTTCGCGGGTGAGGGCATGCCGGAACGCACCAACCGGCGCTTTCATTACCTGTCGCAGGGGCAGGACGCCGCACGCCTGTCCACCGCATTCGACTCGGTCACCCTGTACGGGGAAGACCCGCACGAGCGCCCCGATATCTTCGGCAAGGTCGGCAATTCGGGTGTCTCGATAGCAACCGTCGATGACATGAAAAAGCTCTATTCGGGCTTTGACCTGTGCTCGCCCAAGACCTCGGTGTCGATGACCATCAACGGTCCCGCGCCGATGATGCTCGCCTTCTTCATGAACACGGCCATCGACCAGCAGGTCGAGAAACACCTCCGCGAAACCGGCGAATGGGATAATGCCAGCCGGAAGATCGACGCCTGGTTCGAGGGCCGCGAGCGGCCTCAGTACGCGGGCGAACTGCCGCCGGGTAATGACGGGCTCGGGCTCGGCCTGCTCGGGATTTCCGGCGACAAGCTCGTCGACGCCGAAACCTACGACCGGATCCGCACGGAAACGATGTCGACGGTGCGCGGTACGGTCCAGGCCGATATCCTGAAAGAGGACCAGGCGCAAAATACCTGCATCTTCTCCACCGAGTTTGCGATGAAGATGATGGGCGACGTGCAGCAGTTCTTCATCGAGAACAACGTGCGCAATTACTACAGCGTGTCGATCAGCGGCTACCATATCGCGGAAGCCGGCGCGAACCCGATCAGCCAGCTGGCGTTCACGCTCGCGAACGGCTTTACCATCGTCGAGTACTACCTCGCCAGGGGCATGGACATCGACGCGTTCGCGCCCAACCTGAGTTTCTTCTTCTCGAACGGAATGGATCCCGAGTACGCGGTGATCGGCCGGGTTGCGAGGCGCATCTGGGCACGCGCAATGCGGGAGCGCTACGGCGCCAGCGCCCGTTCGCAGATGCTGAAATACCACATCCAGACCTCGGGCCGCAGCCTGCACGCCCAGGAGATCAGCTTCAACGACATCCGCACCACGCTGCAGGCGCTGTACGCACTGTTCGACAACTGCAACAGCCTGCACACGAACGCATTCGACGAAGCGATCACGACCCCGACGGAGCAATCCGTGCGGCGAGCGGTCGCGATCCAGATGATCATCTCCCGTGAACTCGGTCTCAACTACTGTGAGAACCCCTGGCAGGGCTCGTTCATCATCGACGAACTCACGGACCTCGTCGAAGAAGCCGTTTACCAGGAGTTCGAGCGCATCTCCGAGCGTGGCGGTGTGCTGGGCGCGATGGACACGATGTATCAGCGCAGCAAGATCCAGGAAGAAAGCCTCTATTACGAAAGCAGGAAGCACGATGGCTCTCTGCCGCTCATTGGCGTGAATACCTTCCTGCCCAAGGAGGGACAGGAAGACGAGGTGCACGAGCTGGAACTCATTCGCTCCAGCGAGGATGAGAAAAACAACCAGATTCACAACGTGCGCGCCTTCCAGGCGACGCACGCCGAGGAGAGTGACAAGGCGCTCGAGCGCCTGCAGGCCGTCGCGCGCGACCGTGGCAACACCTTCGCCGAGCTCATGGAGACGGTGAAAAGCAGTTCGCTCGGGCAGATTTCCTCGGCACTTTACGACGTTGGCGGCGAGTACCGCCGAAACATGTAGGAATCGGCAGGAACTACGCAATGAGCGATATCGTCAGGTACGAACAGGCGGACGGCGTCGCCGTCATTACCCTCAACCGGCCCGACGCAATGAACTCGTTCACGTCGCAGCTGAGTTTCGATTTGCTCGACGCACTCGATAAGGCCCACAACGACGAGACGGTCCGCGCAGCGGTTCTGACCGGTGAAGGCCGCTGTTTCAGCGCCGGGGCGGATCTCAAGGGCGGTCTCGAGGGGCGCACGGTGCATGGCAAGCTCCAGTACGAGTATCGGCCCGTGATGGCGGCGGTCGCTTCCATGCCCAAGCCCGTCATTGCTGCAGTGCCCGGGTCCGCTGCGGGCATAGGCCTTTCGCTCGCGTTGACCTGCGACCTGCTCGTTATGGCCGACGATGCGTTCCTGCTGTCACCGTTCACCACGATTTCGCTGGTCCCGGACGGTGGCCTCAACTGGCTGCTCGTACGACAGCTCGGCTACCGGCGTGCGTTTCAGCTGAGCGTCGAGTCGGAGCGCATCGACGCCACGCGCTGCGTCGAGCTCGGCCTCGCCAATAAAGCGGTGCCGGCGGATACGTTGCAGGCTACAGCGCGCGAATGGGCACAGTCACTGGCGAAGCGTGCGCCGCTGTCGCTGGCCGCCACGAAAAAAGTGATGCGGCTCGCGCAGGATCACGACTGGGAAACCTGCTTCAACGCGGAAGCCGAGCTGCAACAGTCGCTCGTCGGGTGCCCCGACAATCTCGAAGGGGTGAAGGCATTTTTCGACAAGCGCGAGCCCGAATTCAAGGGATAGAAGGAACAGCCCGCCATGAAACGATTGATCTTCGAAGAAGAGCACGACATGTTCCGCGATTCAGTGCGGAGCTTCTTCATCAATGAAATCCAGCCGCACAGCGAACGCTGGCGCGAACAGGGCATCGTGGATCGCGATGCGTACGTAAAGGCCGGCGAGCAGGGGCTGCTGCTCATGTGGGCCGACGAGAAATACGGCGGCGCGGGCGTGGCCGATTTTCGCTACGAGCAGATCCTCATGGAGGAGAACTCACGTCACGGCGACAACGGTTTCTTTCTCTGGCTGCACAGCCGCCTGGTAGGACCCTACATCGGCGAACTCGCGACCGATGAGCAGAAAGAACGCTGGCTGCCGAAATGCGTGACGGGCGAGAGCATCCTCGCCGTCGCGATCACGGAGCCCGGCGCCGGCAGCGACGTTGCAGGTATTCGTACGCGCGCGGAGGACAAGGGCGACCATTTCCTGCTCAATGGCTCCAAGACCTACATATCGAACGGCATCAATGCGGATCTCGTCATCGTTGTTGCGCGTACCGACCCCGACAAACGGCATGGCATGAGCCTGTTCGTCGTCGAAGAGGGTATGGAGGGGTTCGAGCGCGGCCGCAACCTCGCCAAGATGGGCCTGAAGAGCCAGGACACGGCGGAGCTGTTCTTCAACAACGTCAAGGTGCCGAAAGAGAACCTGCTCGGTGAGCTGCACCGTGGCTTCTACAGTCTCATGCACTTTCTCGCGGAGGAGCGCCTGATAGGCGGCGTCGGCTACCTCGCCAACGCGGAGGCGGCTTTCGAAGAGACCATGGACTACATCACCGACAGGCACGCTTTCGGCCAGCCGATCGCCAACTTCCAGAACACGCGATTCAAGATGGCGGACATGCGCACGCAGCTGGACGTGGCGCAGTCGTTCGTCGACCAGTGCGTAATGCAGCACAACGAGGGCAAGCTCAGCGCGGAGGACGCTGCCAAGGCCAAGCTGCACTGCAGCGAGGTCGAAGCGATGGTCGTCGACGAGTGCGTGCAGCTATACGGTGGCGCCGGGTACATGGACGAATACGCGATCAGCCACCGCTACACGGATGCAAGGGTGTCGCGCATCTACGCGGGCAGCTCCGAGATCATGCGCGAAATCATCGCGCGTTCGATCGGGCTCGATCCGCGCAAGGCCGGGTCGTGAAAACCGCGTTTATCGGTCTTGGCGTCATGGGCTTCCCGATGGCGGGATACCTGGCGGCCCGCGGTTACGGCGTCGTCGTCTTTAACCGTAGCCCGGACACGGCGCAGCGGTGGCTGGAGCAAAACGGTGGCAGCAGCGCCGAGACGCCCGCGGAAGCAGCGCGCGGCGCCGATGTCGTCTTCTGCTGCGTCGGCAACGACGACGACGTGAGGGAGGTAACGCTGGGCGAAAGCGGTGCACTGCAGTCGATGTCCCCTGGATCCGTACTCGTGGACCATACGACTGCATCCGCGACGCTCGCCCGGGAGCTGCACGCCGTCGCCGGTGAACGTCACGTCGGCTTTCTCGACGCACCGTTGTCCGGCGGGCAGGCTGGCGCGGAGAACGGCCAGCTGACAATTATGGTCGGCGGCGATGACGACGTCTTCGAACGCGCCCGGCCCGTGATGGAATCTTACGCAAAGGCCATTACGCTCATCGGGCCGGCCGGGTCGGGGCAGCTTGCGAAAATGGTCAACCAGATCTGCATCGCGGGTCTTCTGCAGGGGCTGTCCGAGGGCCTGCATTTCGCGCAGCGCGCGGACCTCGACATCGAGAAAGTGATCAGCGCAATTTCGAAGGGTGCGGCGCAGTCCTGGCAGATGGATCACCGTTGGCAGACCATGGTCAACGGACAGTTCGAATTCGGTTTTGCGGTTGACTGGATGCGCAAGGATCTCGGTATCGCGCTCGAAGAGGCGCAAGCCAACGGCGCACATCTCGAACTTACCGGGCTCGTCGACCGCTACTACGCCGAGGTGCAGGCGATGGGTGGAAGCCGTTGGGACACGTCGAGTCTCATCGCGCGGCTCGAGAAGCCGTCCAGCGGCGGCGACGGCTGAGCGGACCGGTCCGCGAACAACGCATGGGCCCGCTGCACGGCATCAAAATCGTCGAGATTGCGGGCATCGGCCCGACCCAGTTGTGCGGCATGTTGCTCGCCGACATGGGTGCACAGATCATCCGCCTGCGGCGGCCGGTGGCTCCTGATGCCGGCGTCGAGGTTCCCGACCGCTTCAACCTGATGAATCGCGGCAGGCCGTCGATCGACGTCGATCTCAAGTCTGACAGCGGGCGCGAACTGGTGCTGCAACTGTGCGAGAAAGCGGATGCCCTGTTCGAAGGCTTCCGCCCCGGCGTCATGGAGCGACTGGGCCTCGGACCCGACGCGTGCATGGCGCGAAACGAATGCCTGGTCTACGGACGTATGACGGGCTGGGGGCAGGACGGCCCCCTGGCCGGCAGGGCAGGCCACGACACCAACTACATCGCAATGGCGGGCGCGCTGCACGGCATCGGTCATGCAGACCGTCCGCCGCCGCTGCCGCTCAACCTGATCGGCGATTTTGGCGGCGGGGCGCTGTATCTCGCGCTGGGCCTCTTGGCGGCCCTGCTCGAAGCCGGCCGCTCCAAGAGAGGCCAGGTCGTGGATGCCGCCATGGTCGACGGCACTGCTTCCATGCTGACGCTCTTTTACGGACTGATGGCCGGCGGGCTGTGGACAGAGCGCCGGCAAAGCAACCTGCTCGACGGCGGCGCGCCGTTTGCCCGCTGTTACGCGACCCGCGACGACGGTTTCATCGCCGTCTGTGCGCTGGAAACCGGGTTTTTCGCTAATTTGCTCGAGGCACTTTCAATCGACGACATCGATCCCGTCGATCAGTACGACACGGACAAGTGGCCGGCACAGGCCGAGGTTCTCGCCAACGCATTCCGCGGCAAGACCCGTGACGAATGGAGCGAGATCCTCGGCGGGGTGGACGCCTGCGCCACGCCGGTGCTGACCCTCAGCGAGGCGGCCGCCCATGAGCATGGCAAGGTGCGCGGCACCTACGTCGATATTGGCGGTATCCGGCAGCCCGGCCCGGCGCCGCGATTCTCGAGGACCGCTTCCGAGGCCAGAGCCGCGCCGACTGATTCCGCCGACTCGGCGCGCAGGATAATGCTCGAGTGGGGTCTTGACGAGGAAGAGATAAAGCAGCTGCTATAATAGAGCCTTCACAGGGGTGGTCTCGCGACCTGAGATCCGTAACGGGAACCCTTAGAACCTGAACCGGGTAATGCCGGCGTAGGGAGAGGATGATGAACTCAAGACACCCGGTGCTGATCCTCGGCACTGTTATCACCAGTCTCCTGGTTGCGTTGCCAGTTGTTGCAGTGGCGCAGGCGATCGAGGAGATCATCGTCACCGCGGACTTCCGGGAGCGCGCAGCAAGCGAGATTCCTGCGAGCGTCACGGCCCTCGATGCCGCGGCGATCGACAAGCTCGCGGTGCAGCACTTCGAAGAACTCATCAATGTCGTGCCGAACCTGAACTGGTCGGGTGACGGTCATCGTGCGCGTTACTTGCAGATCCGCGGTGTCGGTGAGCTGGAGCAGTACCAGGGCGCGCCGAATCCGTCGGTCGGCTTCCTGGTCGACGATATCGATTTCAGCGGCATTGGCACGATTGCGACGACGTTCGACGTTGAGCGCATCGAGGTGCTCCGCGGCCCCCAGGGGACGCGCTACGGCGCCAACGCACTGGCGGGACTCGTCTACGTGCAAAGCGCGCTGCCGTCAGCGGAACGTGAAGGCCGAGTGCAGCTCACGGCGGGAAGCGACGATACGCTGGCGGGCGGTGTTGCGCTCGGCGGCCCGCTTGCAGCGGACGAATCGCTGCTGTTCCGCGTCAGCGCGCATCACCATCAAAGCAACGGCTTTCGGGATAACAGCTACCTCGGTCGGAACGATACCAATGGTCGTGATGAGACGACGCTGCGTGGGCGCCTGCGGTGGCTGCCGTCGGATACGCTGTCGGTGGATCTCGCGGCGCTGTTCGCGGACGTCGACAACGGTTACGACGCCTTCGCGATCGACAACAGTCTTACCATGCTGTCGGACAAGCCGGGGAGAGATACGCAAGAGAGTCTCGGTGGGTCGTTGCGTATCGAGTGGTCGGCGCTGTCCTGGGCGACGTTGACGTCGATTACCGCGGTCGCTGACTCGGACATCGATTTCGATTTCGATGCGGACTGGGGTAACGATGACGGCTGGGCGCCCGTCACGTATGACTTCGTGTCCCTGAGCAATCGATCGCGCCGCACCGTGAGCCAGGAGTTACGCTTCGCTTCCAGCGAGGAGGGGCGCATCTTCGGCGGCACGACCGACTGGCTCGCCGGTTTGTACGTGCTCGAACTCGAGGATGATCTCGTGACGACGAACCGGGGCGACTACTTCGATCCCGGTTTTGATTTTGCCTTCAGTCTCGACGACACCTTTGGCAGCCGCTACGAGGCGACCAACGTCGCCCTGTTCGGGCAACTGGATCACGAACTCGGCGCGGCGACCCGGCTGAGCTTCGGCTTGAGGGTGGAGCGCCGCAGCACGGACTACAGCGATACGGCAGGACTGAGCGCGTCACCGTCGGAGACGATGTCCGGCGGCGACATCACCCTTAGCCACGACCACTCCGATGAACTCACCAGTTTCCTGAGTCTCTCGAGGGGCTACAAGGCGGGCGGCTTCAATCTCGGCGTCGTGCCGGATGACCGGCGCGAGTTCGATGCCGAGAGCATGTGGAACTTCGAGGTGGGTATCAAATCGTCGTTCCTCGAAGGCGCCGCGGCCTTGAATCTCTCTGCATTTTACAGCCGCCGCGACGACCAGCAGGTGCGCACGTCGTTTCAGCTGGATCCCGGCGACCCTGCGTCTTTCGTGTTTTTCACCGACAATGCGGCCCAGGGACGTACGCTCGGCCTCGAAGCCGAATTGCGCTGGGCGATCGGGGATACCCTCGATCTTTATGCAAATGTCGGTCTGCTCGACGCGGAATTCGAAGACTTCGTCACGCCGCAGGTCGACCTGGGCGGCCGGGCGCAGGCACACGCGCCGGACTATACGTTCGCGGCCGGCGCCAGCTACCGGCATCCGAACGGCTTTTATGCACGCCTCGATGTTACTGCCCGCGACGCGTTCTATTTCGACGTCAGTCACGACCAGAGGTCGCAGCCCTACGAACTGGCCAACGCGCGGCTCGGCTACGAAGCCGATACCTGGTCCATCCAGCTGTGGGCGCGTAACCTGTTCGATCGTTATTACGCCGTGCGCGGATTCTATTTCGGCAACGAGCCCCCGGATTTCCCGAACAAGCTCTACACTCGGGCGGGCGATCCACGACAGCTCGGTGTCACCTTCGTCTTGAGTTTCTAGAGAGGTACCGATCATGAAGGTTGCCGTTGACATCAGTCTGTATCCGCTCGATGCGGATTTCATCCCGCCCATCAAGGACGTCATCGAGCGTCTCAACGGCCACCCGGAACTCCAGGTTGTGACGAACCCAATGAGTACGCAGGTCCGGGGCGAGTACGCCGAGGTGATGGCCGCCCTGACCACAGAGATCGGCGCGACGTTCGAGCAGGTTCCCAAAGCCGTGTTCGCCATTCGCATCCTGAACAACCCGATTGCAGGCTGACACCGGCGTGGTCGAAGTCTGGAGCGCGATTGCCGCGCAGGCGCGCGCGCTCGAGCCCCTCGAAGTGATCGCCGTCGTCGCGGCGGTTGCCTACCTGCTGCTCGCGATCCGGCAGAACATCTGGTGCTGGCTGGGCGCAGGCATCAGCACCGCGATCTACGTGTACCTGTTCTTCGATGCCAGGCTCTACATGGAGTCGGCGCTCAACCTGTTTTACTTCGCGATGGCGATTTACGGCTGGTCGGTGTGGTATTCCGGGCGCTCCGGTGACGAGGAGTTGCCGGTGTCCGTGTGGCCGCGAAACCTGCACGCGATCGCTATAGCGGCGATCGTCGCGGCGAGTATTGTTAGCGGCTTCCTGCTGTCGCGGTATTCCGACGCGGTGTATCCGTATATCGATTCGATGACGACGTGGGGCGCGATCTGGGCGACATTCCTCGTTGCGCGCAAGGTGCTGGAGAACTGGTGGTACTGGCTCGTCATCGACACGGCGTCGATCGTGATCTACTGGACGCGGGATCTGAACCTGACGGCGCTGCTGTTTGCTGTTTACGTGGTAATGATCCCGTTCGGCCTGGTGGCCTGGCGCCGTTCGTGGCGGGAGCAGGCCGTATGAACCGCGGGGCAGGCCCGGACGAGGTTCTCGCGGGCATTCCCGGCTGGCGCGGCGCGTCGTACAGCGAACTTCCGGGAGGGCTGACCAACAGGACGCTGCTCGTCGAAAAGGACGGCCGTCGTGCCGTGCTCAAGATCGACCCGTCGCCGCGTACGGCGCCGTACAATTCGCGCCGGGACGAGGCCAGCATACAGGAACGGGCCGCCGCGCTCGGCCGCGCCAACCATGTGCTGCACGTCGAGGACACGGTGCTGTTGTCGGAATGGGGCGAGGGCGAGGTGTGGACGCGCACGCATCTCGGGCATGATGACAACCTCAGGCGCGTGGCGGCGGCATTGCGCGAGATCCATACGCTGCCGTTGACGGGTAGAACATTCGATGCGGTCGCGGCTGCGCAACTGTATGCGGGATCACTGGATGCGAGCATGTCCGGCGCGGCGGAGGGTCACCTCGCCGTCGTCGAGTCGGCACCGGGTCCGATGAACCTGTGCTGTTGCCACAACGACCTGGTTGCCGAAAATATCATTGCCACGCCGGATATCCGGTTCCTCGACTGGGAATACGCCTGCGACAACGACCCGCTTTTCGATCTCGCGGTCATTGTTGCACACCATGGACTGTCCGATGGCCAGGCACGAGTGCTCCTGGACGCCTACTTCGACGGTAACGGCGATGCCTGGCGCAGGCAGCTCGGGGTCCAGGTGCGGCTGTACAACGCGCTGAACTGGCTCTGGTCGGTTGCGGGCGCTGCGGCTGTTGGACCTGAATAATGAACTCCTTCGCTTCTCCGGAAATTCATCGGCGTGGGTAAGCCAAGCTTGAGCGGTTCACGCTGCTGTTTGCCTAATCGACGGATTTAGGTATTTTGAGGCCTGACCTCTTGGCCGGAATCCCATGAGTAGTAACGACGAAGAGAGCCGCCTGCATCGCAGCGTCCGGCTACTGTACAACGGGCGGAGCCGCAGGGCGGCGATGTTCCGGTACGGACTCGTTGCCTTCGACATTACGACGATAATCTACTTCCTGCTCACGGTGGCGGCCGAGCAGCAACGGTTGCTAATGGGCGTCAACCTGGTCATTGGCGCATTGATTCTCCTGGATTTCTGCGCTCGCTTGTGGGTTGCCGAGAATCGCAGGAAAATGCTGCTACGCGTTTATACGATCGCGGACATCATCGTCATTGCGTCGCTTTTTCTCGCGCCGTTATTGGCGGATAACCTTGCCGTACTGAGGGTCTTACGCGGCTTGCGTCTGATTCACTCCTATCGACTGCTGCACGATCTGCGCCGCGACCTAAAGTTTTTTCGCGTCCATGAGGACGCCATCTTCGCCGCGGTCAACCTGTTCGTGTTCATCTTCGTAACCACGTCCGTTGTCTACGTGTTGCGTTTTCAGGACGAAGCAAGCATCGCCAATTACATCGACGCGCTCTACTTCACGGTAGCAACCCTGACCACGACCGGCTTCGGCGACATCACGCTGAACACGCCGGGCGGCAAGGTTTTGTCGGTATTCATCATGATATTTGGTGTCGCTCTTTTCGTGCGTCTCGCCCGGGCGATCTTCCAGCCGGCCAAGGTCAGATACAAATGCCACGAATGCGGCCTGAATCGCCACGACCCGGACGCGGTGCACTGCAAGCACTGCGGCGAGCCCGTCAAGATCGAGACCGAGGGGGTCGAATAACGTCTGTTTCCGGACGTTGGCATTTTGACAAGTTTCCTGCGATTCTTTTTGAATTAGGACTGACCCAGGAAATTGAATGAAAATAGCGTCAGCGATCATTCTGGTGCTTCTCACGTGTCTTGCTGTCTTCTCCGGCGCCACAAAAATTGCCTTGGTGCAGCAGAATGTCAGATGTTGGTGTGAGTGGACCTCGATGTTTACCCCGGATGGCACGTAGTCCGCGGAAACATTTCCTGGAATTTACTTTAAGTTTTGCGAATAGCGAGCATCACTTTGGGCGTTAGCTGCAGCTGAAATAGAGGCGTTTCGGTCAGTTTGGATGAGCGCTTTCAGTGAGAACTGACGGTGGAGCCAGGGCGAATAAGACTCGATCCAAATCATCGCAAGAGGGGTCTTGGGAGCGTCCGCTAACCGCCCTAAAGCAGCCATTCGGTTAGAATCGGGCGGAACGACTCCTAGTGACCCAAAGCCGACATTGCAATCTGAGTCATGTGATTGGATCATAA
>Ga0193947_1000197_pt1 | contig 12415 bp, 11 predicted proteins | sample FRT_01_MG_FD_161267 | JGI IMG/M metagenome (GOLD analysis project Ga0193947, IMG submission 161267) | Sediment microbial communities from the Broadkill River, Lewes, Delaware, United States - FRT_0-1_MG | ecosystem: Environmental > Aquatic > Freshwater > River > Sediment | place: USA: Delaware... | reverse complement strand
AGCCGACATACCTTGAAGGGACACGCTGTGAATACCTCCCTGTACGCTCGACGGCAGCATCCCTGCTGCCGACGGTCCCGTCAAGGTATGTCGGCCATCCAATGTTCGGCTTAGTAAAACAAGCCGTCTCTTGGATCACCGCTGGGCGGTGGCGCGTCCTCGGGATTCGGTTTGACCCGTGGTCTTCCCACAGAAGAGGCGTTGATGCTTGCGTAAGCGGGCTTCATCAGCATCATTACTGTGGGCGGTGTGTACACGGCAAATTTACCGGCTTTCTTCAGGAAATCCCGACGAGAGCCTGGCCGACTGCGTCTTCGCTGTTCGTCAAGTTACTGTCTTCTGATACGTGATTCACATTTTTAATTGTTTTAATCGGTCAGTTCCTCGTCGAGGAACTCCCTGTCCACAATATCAGCTAACTCATTCTCAATATAATCACTAAACAGCTACCAACCCTGTGTTAACTACAGGCCGTCTCTGGGGTCTCCGCCCGGGGGCAAAGCGCCTGGCGGATTGGGTGTCGCCACCGGCGGCATTAACAAACCATCCCGCGGGTCCCCCGTGGGCGGTGGCGCACCGGGCGGATTGGGTGTTACTACCGGTGGTAACAACAAGCCGTCTCGCGGATCCCCCGTGGGCGGCGGTGCGCCGGGCGGATTCGGCACAACAACCGGTATCGACGGATCGACCGGTACGCCAACACTGGCGAGCTCGGGCTGAAACTCAGATGCCTCACCCGGCCGTGCATTGTTGGCAGCATCCGGTGCCAGCGCATCAACATACGGCTCACCACCCGCCGCCGGACTCAATACAGCCCACCGGCCCCACTTGTACACTGAGTCCTGTTCTTTTGCCTGCTCCCCCCAGACAGCCTGGCAGACAGTCGCCAACAATCCGAAACCAAGTGCCATCGTACTTCCCAGTGCATTCATATCGATAAAGTCCAGATCAATTCACATCCATCACGAAAATGGAGGAATGTAGAAAGAAAAGCAACCATTGTGCCCGAAATGATTTTTCATTTAATATCAGAGCATTAGTCACGCCCGCTTCAATACCCCTCAGAACAACCGTTAACAGAACCGACGACCAGGAGATAGGCCCGACACCTGATTGCCGCACCAATTTTCATTAACTCAGTGAGTTATAAGCACAACCAAGGCTACAGGCTCTTCTCGGTAATATCGTAAATTAATCCGACATTCGTATAAATCAACAACAATGGCGAATGATTGTCCGGATGCCCGACACCAGCTCACGGCGTACCGCCTTAATGACCCGGAGCCGATAGCAGAAAAACTCAGAAACCGCGCGACAACATCAACATCAACTGCGTCCGATTGTAGCTGTACAGTTGACCGATATTGGAATTGTTATGCGTACGCTCCCAGAATCCATTCACCACCCAGTCTTTCAGCAGATCTTCCGGCTCGTTGAAGGTATGTGTCAGGCCGATGGTGGCGCGGTACTCCAGATCCTCACGATCCTTTCCAAACAAGGGATCATTGCCGTCATAGCTGAAATACGAGAACCTGTAACGCGCATAGGCGGTGCCGTTTCTGTAGGTGTCAGAACTGATCCCGCCATTGAGTTCGAAACCGTTGTAACCAAACTCATCGTCATCGGCAAAAAATTTGATGGCCCGGCCACCCGCAGTTGCAGCAATCCTGCGCTGGTCAAAATGACGCCCCAGGGTGACACCGGTAGCGACATAGTCCCCCTTACGTCCTTTGTCGATGTCCCTGTGGTAAAAACGCCGGGTATAAATAGCATCCCAGCTCAACTCGCCATCCCGGAACTGCCAGGTGAACGACGGGTTCACTGAATTGAACCAGCCAAGCGCGCGATCGCCCAGGGTAAGATAATCGGATTTCAGCTGCAGAGCAGCCCGCCAGTTACGCAACATCAACAAGGCCGGACCTGTATTCAGGCTGGCAATGACAAGATCAAAATCATCGTATGTGTGGTACTGGCGGGAATACAGACTTGCGCCGCTCTGCCACAGCAGCATACCGCTACGCTCCCCCACTTCCACAGGTTTACCGGATTTGTACAGGTGATCAATCCCGCCATTCAGTACATAGGCATTGTCACTTTTACTGACGGAGGCAGGCGTCAGGCTGGCAGGGGTGTCACCCACACGAATATTCAACTGTGAAGGACCGGCGTTCACATTGGAATCGTGCATGAAACCGGCAGCAAGAGACCCCGACACATGATGTTTCCGCGCGAACTGTTCTGCATCACGCCTGACCTGTGCCTGAAATGCCAGCACAGTGACCCGCACCTCAGGCGGCGTATTCGGATCATCCAGTACCGCCTGCGCCAGTTTCTCAGCATCTTGGTAGCGCATCGAGCGGTAATAGGCCAGAGCCAGTTCCAGTCGCGCCCGATGCAGTGCCGGCTCCCTATCCAGAATTCTGCTGAACGCGCGGATCGCCGACTTCAGGCGATTGTCGTTCAGTGCATCCATGCCCTCGCTGAACTGCGCCTCGAGTTCCGCATCTTCGACAGACATCGCCGAACCGGCTGCGGCCAACAGCGTCATTCCCAGCAGAACACCGATCCACATTCGCGCACACGCCATGACTTGAACCATCATCCGCCCCCGGTTAATTTAAGCACATTCAGATCACCAACCATCAACACATGAACCCATCGGATAACCGACATACCTTGACGCGACCATCGTAAGCAGGGATGCTGCCAACGAACTCACAGGGATGTCTTCTCGAGTGCAATCACCCCTTACCAGAGTGCCTTGTGGCACCGCGCATCTGTTCAAGGTATATCGGCTGTCCGACACCCTGCATTGTACGACAGTAATCAATGGAAACTACAAAAATTTAGCGCTAAAAACAATAGAATGAAAAACAGCCCCGCCTATCTGTTACGCCTGCTCTTGCTACTGTCGGCAGGTCTCACCAGCGCCCCGCCCACACTGGCCTTTCCCGTCGAACTGTTTGGCTACCGCCAGAACCAGCAGACTGACAGCCGGATTTTCGGCCACTGGGTAGAGGCACTCGAGCGACATCTGCTCGAAGACCGTCCGCAGGGTGACTGTAGCGAACGCGACTTCAATCGCTGTCATCTGCAGGAATGGCACCAGTTTCTCGACTCCATTCGGGGACACAGCCGCGGTGAACAGCTGGAGGCTGTCAACCACTATGCCAACAGGAAGAACTATATCCTCGACATCGACAATTATGGTGTTGACGATTACTGGGCAATTGCGCGCGAGTTTCTCTACTTCGGCGGTGACTGCGAAGACTACGCACTCACCAAACTGTTCTCCTTACGCTGGCTGGACTACCCCGCCGATCAACTTCGAATTGTTGTGTTACAGGACACCAATCTGCGCGTTCCTCATGCAGTACTGGCGGTTGCCGATCGGAATGATATTGTGATACTGGATAATCAGACCGAGGAGGTCGTTTCACATCAGGATATCGTCCATTATGCCCCGGTCTATTCGATCAACGAACAGCACTGGTGGATTCACTTACCCCGTTAACGGCCCTATAACATGATATTGCAAGGTAACGACAACAGGCCTGTATTGGCCGGGCTCAGTGGCCTGCTCATAATGCTGCTGGTTGGTGCATTTCTGATCACCGCCTACATCAATAAAGTACGTGAGCGCGATCTCGATGACTGGTCGCTACGACTCAGCATGGTAGCGGAAAATCGCGTAGAAGAGATCGAAGACTGGCTGGCAGCACGGGTCCAGGTACTCACGGAGCTCGCCAATAATGCGTCCCTGCAGTTGTACCTGCGGCAACTGTCGCAGCATGAAAAACCGCCGGCAGCGACGCAACCGGCGCAACTTTCTTTCCTGCGCAACCTGATCGTCGCGACTGCCCAGCGCCATGGCCTGGCTTCCGACGAGACCCAGCCGGCGGTCCACGCCAACCTGACGCAAAGACAGGCCAGCGGTCTTGCCCTTGTGGATGCCGGACAACGACTGGTAGTCACAACACCCGGGATGCCGGAGCTGCACAGCGACTTCAAGGCAGCCATTCTGCAGGCCGTGCAATCCGCAACCCCCGTCATCAGCGAGCTGGTACTGGATTCACAGCAACATGCGCTTCTGGCCGTCGCCGTACCGGTCCCGTCCGTACTGGGATTGCAAGCGGAAGCAATAGACGGCGCAGTAATCGCGATAGTCGACGCACAGCGCGAACTGTTCCCTCTGCTGAAACGTGGTGTACCTTTTACCAGTGGCGATGAATCGTCGCTGGTTCAAGCGCAAGACAATCAGGTTGTTTATCTTTCACCGACCAGCGGTGGCGGTTTACCGACCCGTAAATCCTTACCCCTGGATCGCCTCGGCCTGGCTGCTGCCAGCGCTTTGTCAACACCGGGACAGTTTGGTCAGTACCACGATTACCGGGGGCGCAAGGTGCTCGCAAGCAGCCAGCCATTACGCAGCGTACCCTGGGTTCTGCTACAGTCGGTCGATGCCAGTGAAGCGTTACTGGAATCCAACCGGCACCGTCGATTCCTGATAACGTCTTTTACCCTGCTGTTGTTTTTTATCGCTGCCACGCTGGTCGCCGCCTGGCGGCATGGCAGCAGCGTACGCGCAGGCCACGACGCCGACACACTGCGCCGCAAGACGCTGGAGTTACAGAAACAATCAGAGCTCCTGCGTGCGGTGACTGACAACACCGAAGCTTATGTACTGCTCCTTGATGAAAGACAACGGGTCCTGTTCGCCAATGCGCGAATGGCTGCGGCTACAGATACACCGCCGCAGGAACTGGCGGGTAACTCCCTGGCCGGGGTCATTGGGCCGATCAATGCAGAACCGATTTCGCGTTCCATAGAACAGCTGCAGAGCGATGGCGGCACACAGCATTGCACCCGACAACTGTTTATGGACGGGGAACAGAAAACCTTTCAGTGCGTGCTGGTCCCGGTTAAACAGGTGGGGGAACGCTACCACGCCATACTGCTGGTTCTTCAGGACATCACGGAACTTCAGCGCGCACAGCAAAAACACTCCGCACTATTACGCCGGCTGGTTGATACCCTGATGCACGTCGTTGACCTGCACGATCCGCATTCAGCGAACCATTCTTCACGCATGGTTGAAGTTGCAAACGCTGTTGGCCGGGAATTACAGCTTAGTGAGACCGATATGCGCACACTCGATCTTGCAGCCAGCCTTGCCAACCTGGGCAAAATCTTCGTCCCCAGGGAAGTACTCACCAAGACCGAAGCGCTGACGCAGGCAGAGCAGGACCTGGCACGCCGCCACGTCCAGTTTGGTGTTGAGCTACTGAAAGACCTGGAGTTCGACGGACCGGTCCTGGATAGCATTGCACAAAAACAGGAGCATCTGGATGGCAGCGGCTATCCGGCTGGTTTGAAAGGTGACGACATCCTGTTAACTTCAAGAATACTCGCTGTCTGCAATGTCTTCGTCGCCCTGATCAGCCCACGCGCTTATCGCGGCGAGATCAACATTGAGGAGGCACTGAACACGTTGTTACAGGAGGCCGGCAATAAATACGACCGTCGCGTTGTTGCCGCGCTGTTTCATGTTGCCGAGAACCGTAGTCACTGGTCAGAATGGCAGGAAGGGTAAATTGTATCGAGACAGGGCGCTCTTCAACCTTTGGAGTTCTCAAGCGCTGTCAGCCGCCGATAAATATCCTTGTGAATATCAATCAGCCGCGTCTTGTTGTCCCCCGGCAAAGTTTCAACTGCGTCGACCCGAGCCGGGTAGTCAGCGCTCAGCTTCAATAGGTTACTGGTATTTTCCTGAATATCGGCTTTATTCAAACTCAGCTTGCGGGCAAAGTTCAGACACGCTTTCACCAGGGGATCGCCATCGGCCGGCTCATCCCCGTAACCACCGAATGGCACGGCGCACAACATATTGTGCATGCTGTAAGCACGCATCGGAGCAGGATCGTAGACGGGCGAGAATCGCGCATCACCGGCACCACCCAGCAAGGACAGATTCTCCAGGTGCAAATCTCCATTACCGGTGAGCAATGCCAGCAGAACACGCCTGAATAAGTGCAGTCGCGCAACCTTCTTGTCCTTTATCAGCAGCGGATCGGCAAGATCGATGACATTGGCGATACGGTCCAGCGATCCGTCCGTATGACGGACGATATCCCTGGCACCTGCTGCCAGGATTGAGTACAGGCTCTCCAGTGGCACCGGTTTGCCCTGTGCATCGCGATCAAAACGTTCTATCGCCAGCGCAGGCAAGCCCCCAATCTCGGCAAGCCAGTAACGCGGGACATCGAAACCCGCCTCCCGATGAAGCTCCAGCGTCATGGCTTCGAGCCCGGCCAGTCCAGGGTAAGCCTGTGCGCGCTCAATCTTCAATACGACGTCGATGCGATCTTTATGATATGCCTTGTTGGGCAGGCTGATGCGCCCGTCCCAGCCACTTGCCGGTATGGCAACCAGCAACTTGGGTATCGCACCTCCGACAGAAGGGGTCGGCCCCAAGCTTTCCAGGATAAAGCGTGCGTCCGCGTCCAGCCAAGAGATCATGTCCTTCAGGGAAAAACCGAACTGCTCACCGATCGGCACCAGCGGCCCACTGTCAGCATTCGCATACCAGAATTCAGCAGCCGCATCATCCGGAAAGGCATCGACATGCCCGACCCCGCCGTGCCCGGCATGTGCAAGCAGTGCCAGATCCGCTTCAAAACGACTTGCCGGTTCAATACCCTTTTCGCGCAAAAAAGCCAGCATGAGCTTACGCTGAAAATTCTGTTCATCGGCAGGTGGTATCAGGGCACGAAAACGCGGATGCAGTGAGCCGCTCTGGCGATGAACAATGGTACTGTCACGAAACAGCTCGGGTGGATAGACCAGACTAAGGCCGGGCAGGCCGGAAGCGGAATAATCCGCTGTGTAGGAAAAACGTGCGTCGTTCTCGGTGACATAAAGTACACCCATTTTTTCCGGCTCGACACCGACTCGCGTCCAGATACAGAGTTGGGTATCCTGCATCAGAAAAGCTCACCACGGTTCACTTTTTCGGTGTAGTCATTGTCAGGCAACAGCGTCAGCCTTAAACCCACAGCAGAAGCCAGCTTTGACAGAGTATCGAGGTCTGCACGACCACTACGCTTGATCCGTGAAATACTCGAATCTGGTACCGAAGCTCGTTGGGCCAGGGTATTCTGTGACCAGCCACGTGCTTTGGCATGCCGAAGGATCTCGGCCATCAGACTGGCGGCCAAAGATTCATTTTGAGAGATCAATATTGTCATGAACGTCAATTATAACCTAAATATATTATTGACGCATATGTTAATATTTGTATTATTTAATTAATAATTGCCTTAAACGCCAATTTTTAAGTCAATAGAAATAGAATTTTGAATTAAAAATGCGGGCGACTATATTCGCCCCATTACTGTATCAAGAAGCTTACTGCTGAAGCTTGCGCTGCCGGCGGCGTTGCCGGATCTGGTAAAGAGTCAAGACCGGCCCGGAGATGGCGTAGATTAGAAAGCCGAAAAACAGCACGCTCGGCGGGTGACTGGAGACGACGACAAACAGCAGTACCATCATAATCAGTGTAAAAAACGGCACTCGGTTCTTGAAATCGACTTCCTTGAAACTGTAGTAACGTACATTGCTGACCATCAGGGCACCCATGGAAGCGGCCAGCAGCGCACCCACCATCCACATATCGCTGCCATCCAGGCCGTTGTCTTCGCTGAACCAAATCAATCCAGCCAGCACAGCTGCGGCAGAGGGGCTTGGCAAGCCCTGAAAGTAGCGCTTATCTGCTGTGCCCACCTGGGTGTTGAACCGCGCCAGCCTCAATGCAGCTCCGGCGGTATAAATAAATGCGGCCAGCCAGCCCAGCTTGGACCAAACCCAGCCCTGCTCGATCATGCTACGCAAGGTCCACTCGAACACGATCAGCGCCGGCGCCAGGCCAAAGCACACCATGTCTGACAGACTGTCATATTCAACACCAAACTCACTGGCGGTATGGGTCAGCCTGGCCACCCGTCCGTCAATACCATCCATCACCATGGCGACAAATATCGCAATGGCGGCAGCCTCAAAGTTATCGCTCATTGCAGCAACAATGGCGTAGAAACCGGCGAACAGGCCTGCTGTAGTAAACAGGTTGGGAAGGAGATAGATACCCCTGCGGCGCGGTGATTTATGCTGCTCTTCGTCGTCCATAGTTATGCGGGAACAGATATGGGCCTGCCCAGGTTACCCCTACTTATGAACCAGTGTCGCTATTACATCAGATCCGGCAATAACGCGCGAACCGCTTTCAACCTGGGCCCGGCTGTTGATCGGCAGATAAACCTCAACCCGCCCGCCGAACTGGATAAAACCGCAACGCTGACCCTGACCGACCCGCTGTCCGATCTGTACATAACAATGCGGAAGATTATTCAGTGGTCCGCGATGCATAACCACTACCAGGTCATCGTCCTCATCGGTTTTCATCCAGACACCATGCGGCCGATTGATACCATCCCCGGAGTTGGGCGGTTCGAGAAATTTCCCTTCAACCGGGCTGCGCGTACTATACACGCCGAAGCGGCCCATTTCGATGACCAGCAGAATTGCCTTGCGATCAAGATACCGGTCATGCACTTCGCCCACGAATGCAATCACACCATCGGCTGGACTGACAACTGCGAGCGGGCTGGAAGGTATTTCACGCTCAGGATCACGGAAAAGATAGACGATAAAGCCGCAGCCTGCCCAGAACGGCAGGGACCAGGCCCAGCCCAGGAAATGAGCGACTAAGACACCAAGACCGGCGCAGGCCATCAACGGTAACAGCACTGCCCGGGAAAAATAGGGGTATCGACCTGCAACCATGACTCAGTGTAGCCTGTAAACAGATGGTGACGCTGTTAGCTTGCCTAAAGCCTAGTTCACTTTCTTGTCTACGATTTTGTTGGCACTGATCCAGGACATCATGCCACGCAGCTGCTCACCAACCCGTTCAATGGGGTGTTCACGCCCCAGCCGGCGCTTCGCTTTCAGTGTCGCAGCACCCGCCTGATTCTCCAGAATGAATTCGCGCGCAAATTCACCATTCTGAATTTCAGTCAGTATGCGCTTCATCTCCGCCTTCGTCTCAGCAGTCACCACGCGGGGTCCGCGCGTCAGATCACCATACTCGGCCGTGTTGGATATAGAGTAGCGCATGTTTGCAATACCGCCTTCATACATGAGATCAACAATCAGCTTCAGCTCATGCAGGCATTCAAAATACGCCATCTCCGGGGCATATCCAGCTTCGGTCAGGGTTTCGAAACCCGCCTGAACCAGGGCCGTGGCGCCGCCACACAAAACGGCCTGCTCACCAAACAGATCCGTTTCGGTTTCCTCACGGAATGTGGTTTCGATAATGCCGGCACGACCACCACCGTTGGCAGAAGCATAGGCCAGGGCAATATCCCTGGCTTTGCCAGTGGCATCCTGAAAAACTGCAATCAGTGTGGGCACACCGGCGCCCTGGGTATAAGTGGAACGAACCAGGTGCCCCGGACCTTTGGGCGCGATCATGATGACATCCAGATCCGCGCGTGGTTCGATTTGCTCGTAATGGATATTAAAACCATGCGCAAAAGCCAGTGCCGCGCCTTTGCTGATATTGGGTTCGACCTTGTCACGGTACAACTTGGCCTGATGTTCGTCGGGCGCAAGAATCATAACCACATCGGCATCTTTCACTGCGTCTTCAATTGACTTGACCGTAAGACCTGCATTCTTTGCCTTGGCTTCCGAAATGGAACCACTACGCAAACCAACGGTGACATCAACACCGGATTCCTTCAGATTATTGGCGTGCGCATGACCCTGCGAACCGTAGCCGATAATGCTGACCCTGGCAGCCTTGATTATGGAAAGATCTGCATCTTTGTCGTAAAAAACATTCATCGCCATCGTTCTTGACCCTAAGTGAAATTCAAATTCGTGTTAAACGCGCAGGGATTTTTCGCCACGTGCGATACCCGTAACGCCCGACCGGACCACTTCGATAATGTCAGTCGGTGTGATCGCCTTGACAAAGGCGTCCAGCTTGTCGCTGGTACCCGTCACTTCAATGGTATACACAGTATCTGTAACGTCGATAACCCGTCCGCGAAAGATATCCGCCAGGCGTTTGATTTCTTCCCGTCCCGCGTTTACCGCGCGAAGCTTGATCAACATCATTTCCCGCTCTATGTGCGGCCCCTCATACATATCCATGAGCTTGACCACATCAATCAGTTTATTGAGCTGCTTGGTGATCTGTTCGACGACCTCTTCCGTCCCCCAGGTCACCAGCGTCATACGGGACAAGGACTCGTCCTCGGTAGGTGCAACCGTCAGCGATTCGATATTGTAACCACGCGCTGAAAACAGGCCGGCCACCCTTGACAAGGCACCTGCCTCGTTTTCCATGAGGATTGAAATGATATGCCGCATGATTACACCAGTATCATTTCGTTCTGACCGGCACCAGCCGGAATCATCGGGTAAACGTTCTCAGCCTGATCGGTCAGAAAATCCATGAATACCAGCCTGTCTTTTATTGCAAACGCTTCATTCAACGCGGACCTCACATCTTCAGGTCTGGTGATCTGCATCCCCACGTGACCATAACTTTCTGCCAGTTTGACAAAGTCTGGCAATGAGTCCATGTAAGACATGGCATAACGGCCCTGATAAAAAAACTCCTGCCACTGCCGCACCATGCCCAGATAGCGGTTGTTCAGATTGATGATCTTGATCGGCAGACCATACTGCAGGCAGGTGGACATTTCCTGAATGCACATCTGTATACTGCCTTCACCGGTCACACAGACCACGGTCTCTTCGGGATGCGCAAACTGAACGCCCATCGCCGCGGGAAAACCGAAACCCATGGTGCCCAGACCACCTGAATTGATCCAGCGATTCGGCTTATCAAACTTGTAGAACTGTGCTGCCCACATCTGGTGCTGCCCGACATCGGAAGTCACATAGGCCTTACCCCCGGTGACCTCATACAAACTTTCGAGAACGTACTGCGGTTTGATGAGCTCGCTGTCACGGTCGTATTTCAGGCAGTCCATAGCGCGCCATTCCTCGATCTGTGTCCACCAGGCTTTCATCGCTGCGGCATCCGGTTCTCGTTTGCTTTCCCTGAGCACCTTGAGCATCTCGCGCAACACCTGGTCCACGGGACCGACAATCGGAACGTCCACCTTAACGTTCTTGGATATACTGGCCGGATCGATATCGATGTGAATAATCTTCGCCGTCGGGCAGAATTTTTCCACGTTACCGGTTACTCGGTCATCGAACCGCGCACCAATGGCAATCAGCACATCGCAGTTATGCATGCCCATATTGGCTTCATAGGTACCGTGCATACCGAGCATACCCAGGCACTGTTTATCCGTCGCCGGATAGGCGCCCAAACCCATCAGTGTGTTGGTAATGGGATAGCCCAGCAAGCGGGTCAAATCAATCAACTGACGACTGGCTTTGGAAAGTATTACGCCTCCACCGGTATATAGCATCGGCCGCTTGGCAGCCAGCATCAGATCAATGGCCTTTTTAATCTGACGCGGATGGCCCTTCGTTATCGGGTTATACGAGCGCATACTTACCCGCTTCGGATAATGGTAGCTGGCCTTTTGCGCAGTGACATCCTTGGGAATATCCACCACCACCGGACCGGGACGGCCGGTGGTGGCGATATAGAATGCCTTCTTGATCGTCATGGCCAGGTCGTTGACATCTTTCACCAGGAAATTGTGTTTTACACACGGACGGGTAATACCCACGCTGTCGACTTCCTGGAAGGCATCGTTACCGATCAATGGCGTTGGCACCTGGCCGGTAAAGACCACCAGGGGGATGGAATCCATATACGCAGTTGCGATACCGGTCACCGCATTGGTCGCACCGGGCCCCGACGTAACCAGCACCACGCCGGGTTTTCCGGTACAGCGCGCGTAACCGTCAGCCGCGTGCGTGGCCGCCTGCTCATGGCGTACCAGTACATGCTTGAATTTTTCCTGCTGATACAGCGCATCATAAATGTGCAAAACCGCGCCGCCAGGATAGCCGAACACATACTCGACTCCCTCATCCGCAAGGCAGCGTACAAAAATATCAGCGCCAGTCAGCTCCACCTGTTTTATCTCCCGGGTGCCGCCAAAACAAAAAACCAGAAAAAAAAGCCCGTGTAGCGGGCCGATGCGAAAAACGCAGGGTTTAGAACTCTCAGATATTGCCACTGATGAAGCTCAGAATCCAGTACCTGCGACTGATTGACCGATGGTTGCGGGTGACGCCCTGACAGCCCGTTGAGACCTATGCACTTGTCCTGCTCTGCAGAGCATGGTAAGTAATTGAATTTCCACCACAGCGAAGAGAATCGATATGCGTCTGGCCACCATAGTTTCAATTATCA
>Ga0193947_1000196_pt1 | contig 12434 bp, 13 predicted proteins | sample FRT_01_MG_FD_161267 | JGI IMG/M metagenome (GOLD analysis project Ga0193947, IMG submission 161267) | Sediment microbial communities from the Broadkill River, Lewes, Delaware, United States - FRT_0-1_MG | ecosystem: Environmental > Aquatic > Freshwater > River > Sediment | place: USA: Delaware... | reverse complement strand
GAGTTCGTCTCTCAGTTTCTTGTCATTGATACGGTCGCCGTAATAACGCGTCGACGACCAGGACTTGGCGTAGATCACGTGTGCGCCCTGCATTGCCTCGGCCCGGTCTTCGGATTCGCGTACGGATCCGCCGGCCGCTTCCGCCGCGGTTTTCGCGCGCTGCATGACGGGTTCCGGGAGTTCGAAGCCCTCCGGGCGCAGGACCGTGACGTCCATGCCGCGCCGTGCCGCCGTGTAGAGGGTCGACGCCGGCACCGCGAGCGGCAACGCTTTGGGATGAAACGCCCAGCTCAGCACGAACTTGCCGCCGTTGGCCGGCACGCCGAGGTCGTCCAGCGTCTTCCAGTCGGCGAGATTCTGGCACGGGTGGCTCATCGCCGATTCCATGTTGATCCACGGCGTGTCGATGAGGCTGGTCAGCGCGCCGAACTCCGTCTCCGCCATGTCGTGTTCGAGATTCTTGCGTTCCGCGAAGGCACGGATACCGATTGCGTCACCGTAGGACGCGATGACCGGCACGGCCTCGTTGATGTGCTCGGCCGCGGTGCCGTCCATGACGATGCCGGGTCGCGTCTCCAGGCCGTGAATCGACATGTCCGGCGAGATCACGAACGAGCCGCCGCCGAGCCGGGTCATCGCGGCCTGGAATGACGCCAGCGTCCTGAGCGAAGGACTCAGGAAGAGGAGCGACAGCACCTTGCCCTGCAGCGCCTGCGGCTCCGGGTGCCTGTCGAGACGGCCGGCGAGTTCCAGCAGGGCACTGATTTCTTCGTTGCCGAGTTCGGCCAGGTCGTTGAAGGTCTTCATCGAATTTCCTTGCAGTCGTTATGCGCCACCGCCGGTAATGGCGGCGAGCGCGTGCGCGAGATGGTCCACGTGTTCGTCGTTGATAACAAGCGGCGCGAGGATGCGTACCACGTCGGGGTCCGCACTCGTGCCGGTGAGTATGTCCTGTTCGAGCAGCGCATTACGCACTTCGAGCGCGGGCCGGTCGCAGACCAGGCCGAGCAACAGGCCCTTGCCCTGGATGCGGGTCACGGGGCCGGTAACGCAGCGCTCGCGAATGCGGGCCTCCTGTTCCCGAACGTTGGCCAGCAGGTTCTCGTCCCGGATCGTGTCGATAACCGCGCCAATCGCCGCGGCGGCGAGCGGTCCGCCGCCGAAGGTCGTGCCCAGGTCGCCGGGACCGAAGCGTGCCGCAATATCGGCACGGCACAGTACGGCGCCGCAGGGCACGCCGCCGCCGAGCGATTTCGCGCTGGTCATCAGGTCGGGCTCTATGCCGTATCCCTGGACCGCGAAGTAATCGCCGCAGCGTCCCATGCCGCTTTGCACCTCGTCGGCGATCAGCAGGGCGCCGTGCCGGCGGGTCGCGCTGCGCAGTGCCTGCAGGAATTCGGCCGACAGGTCGAACGCGCCGGCAACGCCCTGGACCGGCTCGACGATGACTGCAGCGATATCCGGTCCGATCATGGTTTCGGCCGCGGCACAGTCGTTGCGCGGAATGAAATCGACGTCAAAGGGTCGCTGCGGAAAGCCGTACCACTTGTCGGACTTCCACGTCACGGCGCCGGCGGCCGCGGTGCGGCCGTGAAAACCGTGCGTGATCGCCAGCACCTTGCGCCTTTGTGTCACGCTAATGGCCATGCGCAGGGCATTTTCGTTGGCTTCGGCGCCCGAGTTGACGAAAAACACCCGGTCGAGGGTCGTTGGCGCAACGGAGACGAGTTTCTCGGCCGCGCTTGCGCGCACGTCGAGCGCGACGGCGTTGCTTTGAAAAAGCAGCGTTTCCGACTGTTCCCTGATCGCGGCAACGAGCCGCGGATGCCCGTAACCCAATGCGGCGACGGCGTGGCCGCCGTAGAGGTCGAGTATGCGCCGGCCGTCGGCGGTGACGATGTCGCAGCCTTCGGCGTACTCGGGCACGAACGGCAGCTGGCCATAAACGGGTATCGTCGCAGCCGCTTCTCGCGTCCGCGCATCCGGGTGTTGTGCCGGCATCGCGTCCATCTCAGGTCCAGCCCGGCGGAAGGGCCGTGAGGCCCGCGGTTTCGGGCTGCCCGAACAGCCGGTTCATCCACTGCATCGCCCCGCCGGCAGCGCCTTTCACGAGGTTATCGATGGCGGACATGACGACCACGGTATCGCCGGATTGCGCAATACCGATCTCGGCCATGTTGCTGGCCACCACGTTCTTGAGCTTCGGTGAGCCGTCGACGATGCGCACGAACGGCGAGTCCGAGTAGCGCGATTCGAAGAATTCCCGCAGCTGCCCGGTCGAGACTTTACCCGTCGCTTTCGCCTGCACGGTGGCGAATATGCCGCGCGCAAACGGACCCGAATGGGGTACAAAGTTTACGCGGGCGTGAGTCCCGGATGCCGTCTCGGCGAGGTTGACGATCTCCGGCGTATGCCGATGGTCGAGGGCCTTGTACGCATACAGGTTGCTGTGGCGTTCCGGGTGATGCGTGCCGGCTTGCGGCGTACGACCCGAACCGGTGCTGCCGGTTATACCGGTGACGAACAGTTCCGGCGCGACGAGGCCGGACTGCAGCAAAGGCACGGCAGCAAGGAGTATGGCGGTTGCGAAGCAGCCCGGGTGTGCGACGTGCTGCGTGTCCGTGCCGGCGAGATGTTCCGGCACCGCGCATACGAAATCACCAAGCAACTGTGGTGCGCCGTGGCCGCCGCCGTACACCGCTTCGTAAGCGGCAGCGTCGCGATAACGAAAATCGGCCGACACGTCGACGGTGTGGGCCGCGATTCCCCGTGCCTGCGCCTGTTCGAGGATGTTCGCGATCATGGCTGCCGATGCGCCGTGCGGCGCGGCGGAGAACAGCGCAAGCGGCGAGTTGGCAGGAATCCCGTCCAGCCACGCCCCATGGGCCGCAAACGGCGTGTCGCCGCAGGCAGCACCCAGGTGCGGGAAGGTTTTGCTGACGGGTTCTCCGGCCCTGCTCTCGGAGACGGCGGCGGCGAGGTCGAAGTGCGGGTGCGCCGCGATGAGGCGCAACAATTCGCCGCCGACATAGCCGGTTGCTCCCAGCACGACCGCGGGTACGGAAGTCATTTGCGTTCCCCGTGAAGCACGCCGAAGACGTGGTCGCCGAGGGCGACGCCGTTGGACAGCGCATTGATTGCGGGCAGGCCGAGGCGCTCGGATATCTGGTCGATGCCGACGGCATTGTCGGTTGCCGGGCCGGACACGACGGCAGGCTCGATGGCGAACTGGTCCCGCAGGATTTTCGCGCCGCCCCAGGCCGCGACCGGGTCGTTGGCGCACAGCACGACCGCCGTCAGCGCTGCGCGGATTGCTGCGTCGGAGAGTATGGCTTCGACGCCGTACGCGCCGAGCAGGCCGTCGCCGAGCTCCAGCACGATGACGTCCGGCCTTTCGCTGGCAAGACTGGTTAACAACGACCGCGTCAGTGCCGGGCCGTTATCCGCCGTCGTCGTGACGATGCCGAGATCGGAGAAGATCATCGTCTCCGTTGCGCCTGCATCCTGCATCGCCAGGATGTCACGGCGCAGCGATACGCCTGTTGCCTTGCATGCGGCAACGTGCAGGCCGCGGTGTCGCAGGCGGCTGACGATCGCGCAGGCGGCTGCGGTCTTACCGGAATCCATGCAGGTGCCCGCGAGCGCGACGACCGGAACGCCCAGCGTATCCAGCGGAGCCTCCGGGTTGAAGGCCTGTGCGCCGGCGCGGGCGGGTATGCCGATGCGCTCGCCGAGGTAGGGGAAGTGCAGCACCGTGCCCAGCACTTCACATTCGAACGGCGGTCCGACGTCGGGATTGGCCGAATCGCATATGCCCAGGACGCCGCCGATGTTGAGAAGCTGGATCGTGTCGCCGACGGCAAGTTTCGTGGGCAGGTGGCCCGAATAGCCCAGCAAGGCCTTGCGGTGCCCGAGTGCGCCCACCACGATGTCGCCCTGGGTCACCGTGGCCATGCGGCCTGACGTGAGTTCGAGCTGGTTGTAGCGTGCCTTGTTGTTCATGACGCGAACGGCGACCAGCACGCCCTCTTCACAGGGTATGTCGGGCGACAGCCTCAGCTTGTTGCTCAGGTCGCTGTGTTGCGCGACCGATGCGACCTTGTCGACAAACACCGATTTCACGTCTCGCCTCCGGAGGCGCGGGTTTGCAGCGAACCCGTCAGGGACAGGATGCGGGCATAGCCAACCGCGTCCGCCGGCGTCCACTCGCCGGCCGATTCACCATAGACGCCCTTCGTCGCGGCGAGCAGTGAGTGCGGCGAGTCGACACCGTCGATGAACAGCGCGCCTGGCCGCAGCGTAAACGTGACGTTGCCGCTGACTCGCTGCTGCGATGATTCGAGTAAAGCCTCGATGTCGGCGCACACGAGGTCGAGCTGCTTGCCTTCGTGCACGAGGTCGCCGTAAACGGCGGCGAGGCCGTCCTTGACGCGTGCTTGCTGCGCGCTGAGAACGAGCTTCTCCAGTTCGCGGTGAGCGGTGATCAGGGTGATGGCGGCGGGCGCTTCGAAAGCGACCCGGCCCTTGGTGCCGAGCACCGTGTCACCCAGGTGGATGCCGCGGCCAATACCGTAGCGGCCTGCCAGTTTCTCCAGCGCCTCGATCAACGCGACGGGCGGGAGTGTTTCGCCGTCGAGCGCTACCGGTACCCCGTTCTGGAATTCCAGCGTGTGCCGGCTCGCATCCAGCGGTTCGCTGAAAGCGTTTGCGGACAGCACCCAGGCGTCTTCGGGGATCGAGTTCTGCGACGTGAGGGTTTCCTGCCCGCCAATGGTGATTCCCCACAGACCGCGGTTGATGGAATAGGCGGATCCCTGCGCCGGCAGCGGCAAGCCGTGTTTCTCGAGATAGGCGAGCTGGTCGTCCCGAACCCAGCTGTTGTCACGCACCGGCGCCAAGACTTCGAGGCCGGGGCTCAGTGTCCGCAGGGCGACCTCGAAACGAACCTGGTCGTTGCCGGCTGCCGTGCAGCCGTGGGCCACGGTCGTGGCGCCGCGTTCGTTGGCGATGGCGGCGAGCCGCGACGCCTGCAGCCCGCGTTCCGCGCCGACGCACAGCGGGTAGGCATTGCCCCGGAGCACGTTACCCGCGATCAGGTAGCGAATGACCGTGTCGAAGAAATCCTGGCGGGCGTCGATGAGCACGTGCTCCACGGCGCCGAGCGCGTAGGCGCGTTCTTCCAGCGCTTTCGCTGCGTCGTCATCGATGCCACCCGTATCCACGGTCGCCGTAACGACCTCGCGACCGTACGTCTCCCTGAGCCACGGCACGCAAAATGACGTATCGAGGCCGCCTGAAAACGCAAGAATGATCGGTGTCTGGTCTTTGCTCACGAGTATGCTCCCGGGGTGGCGCGCATCAGCGCGCGACGATGCGTTCGAGCCTGGCGGCGAGGATCTTCTGGTGATTGGCGGAGTCGGTGGCCACGAACACGGTATCGTCGCCACCGATGTTGCCCACGATCTCGGGCCAGGCGGCGCGATCGAGCGCGAGGGCAACGCGCTGCGCGGCGCCGACCGCGGTACGCAGAACGAGCAGGTGCGGGCCGGCCGGCAGGATCGCGCGGACGAATTCGCCGATGGCAGTCAGCTCCGGCTTGTCGCCCACGTGCTCTGCTTCGAGTTCATAGCCCTGCGCGGTCTTGATCGCGCCGATCTCCCGGAGGTCCCGGCTCACGCTGGACTGCGTCGCCGCGAATCCGCGCCGGGCCAGTTCCGACACGAGCAGCTGCTGGGTCGGGATCGGTCCCCGGCCCAGAAGCTCGCGAATCGCGCTGCGGCGTTCGCCCTGGTCGCTGTTGGCGTTCGGCATGATCAATATCGCATAAATATGCGCATAGAAATAACATCATGCGCATATATCGTCAAGGATTTATTGCCGGGTTCCCGCTAAACTGCGCGCCTCTGACCATCCCGCGCTACCGCACAGACACCTGGAGCCTTCATGTCCGATCCGCAAACCGTCGAAGTCGAGACCGGCGCCGAGCCCACAGCAAGCGTGATATGGCTGCACGGCCTGGGCGCCGACGGCCATGATTTCGAGCCGATCGTCCCGGAACTGCGACTGCCCGAGACGCTGCCGGTGCGCTTCGTCTTTCCCCATGCCCCGGTGCGACCCGTGACCCTGAATGGCGGCATGGCGATGCGCGCCTGGTACGACATCATCTCGCTCGACCGCAACGGGCCCGTTGACGCCGCCGGAATCGGCGAGAGCAGCCAGCTGCTCGAGGGGCTCATCGACCGCGAGCAACAGCGGGGCATCGACCCGGGCCGCATCGTGATTGCGGGCTTCTCCCAGGGCGGGGCCATCGCGATCAATACGATGCTGCGGTCCGGCGGAAAGCTGGCCGGGCTGATGGGGTTGTCGACCTGGCTGCCGTTGCCGGACGCGCTGGAGAGCGGCGGTCTGGACACGACGCCGCCCGTTTTCATGGCGCACGGCCAGTTCGACCCGATGATACCGATGCAGTATGGGCGTGCGGCTGCCGACGCGCTCGCTGGAGCCGGTTTCGACGTCGACTGGCACGACTATCCGATGGCGCATGCCGTGTGTCCGCAGGAGATCGACGATATCCGCACCTGGCTAGTCGACGTGCTGTCCTGATTAAAAAGCGAATTTCGATTCGCCAATCGCGCGGCCGTCGGGACTGAAGCGACGCTCCAGGAAACGTACGCTGCCGGCGTCGTCGATCGTCATCGCTGTCGAACAGCGGGTGCCGTATTCCGGGTGCACGATGAACGGCGCGGTGAGCGTGTGCGCCATCGTGAACGACAGGCCGTTCGTCTCTACTTCGTCAGCCGACGCTTTTTCCCGATCATCGAGCATGCGCATCAGGCTGGTTTCGTTGACGTCATCCTCATCGATCAGGGTTGCCAGCCTGGCTTTGGTCCGCGTGACCTTGGACCAGGGATCGTCGAGCGTTGCGTTGCTGAGCCCGTAGATGCCCGGCGGTAGTTCCCGCAGGCCCGCGCCGCGATTCGAGAGATATCCGGCAGAGCGGCCGTCCGACACCACCAGGTTGAATCCGGCATAGGCGTCGCAATCGATCGACTCCAGGTAATCGGTGACGCCCGCATTTGCGTCGAGAAACCCGGTTACCAGGTCTCCGCGAGACCGGAGCCCTGCGCGCTCCCTGTGGGCGTCGCGATAATTCGTGACGGCGCCGAAGCGGCCGTTACGGTGCACTGCGAGCCAGGTGCCCCCGGCCTGCAGGTCGCGGCCGCCCACGATGTCGCGCTTGTCCGGCCACCAGCGAGCGGCCTGCGCCGGGCGCGCGTGAAACTCGTCCCGATTGCCCGCGACGATCAGGGGTAGCCGGGGATGCGTTCGCAAGGCGAGGACGAGGAGGCACATCCCCGAAGCATAACAACGCCGCCGGTCAGGCGCGCCGTTCAGTCGCCGAGATCGACCCAGTGATCCACCAGGCGGCGCGCGATCGATACGCTGGATGGCAGCTTCGGAAATTCGCTGCGCAGTTCCTCGCGAGTGAACCATTGCGCATCTTCGAGTTCCGCGTCGTTCAGGCGTATTTCGGAGGAGATGGCCTGCGCCAGGAATCCGATCATCAGGGATGACGGGAACGGCCACGGCTGGGAACTGTGATATCGAACCTCGCCCACGTGAACGTTCGTCTCCTCGTAGACTTCCCGCCGCACCGCATCCTCGAGACTCTCACCCGGCTCCGCAAATCCCGCGACTGTCGAATACATTGCTTCCGGCCAGCCCGGCTGCCGCCCGAGAAGGCAACGGCCCCCGTCGGACACGAGCACGATGATGGCCGGATCGACCCGCGGAAAGATGATCCGCGAACAGTCGTCGTTCATGCACACGCGCGCGTTGCCGCCGGCTTCCGGCCGCGCCGCGGTGCCGCACACTCCGCAGAACAGCTGCGACGCATGCCACAGGACGAGGGCTCGCGCGTGAGCCACGAGGTTGGCCTCGTCCGGGGGCAGGATCGTTCCCAGGAGTCTCAGGTCGCGAAACTCGCCGAGCTCCGTGAAGGGAGGCGGCCGATCTTTATCGATCGAGAAAGCGAATGCCGGGCGGTCCTGGTAAAGGCCGAGAAAAACCAGGTGCTCGTCATCGATGAAGGATTCGACGGACTGGCGAGGCAGCAGGATCGTGTGCGGGGGATCGCCTCCCGCCAGGCAACGGTCACCCCAGACGGGCACGAAACGGCAATCGCCGCTTTTCGCCGCCCGCGCAAGCCACTCGGGATCCTTGCGCCGTTCGCCGTTTCGATCGACGAATGCGCCTGAAAAAACATTGTGATCCTGCACCCGATCTCCCAGGGACTCTCGACCGTGTGCTGCAGTCTAGGGTCTGTTATCACCATGAACAAGGCAGCGTCAGTCGCCCCCGAAGCTCTTGATGCCGGGTCGCCTGCGCCGTTCCGCCTCGATTTCGCAGCACGGGCAGGTTTTCAGATCCAGCGCGAACGCGTCCTGTACGTAGCGCCCTTCGCATTGCGCACAAACGGCAAGGTAGAGCTCCTCACCGCCGCAAATGCTGTGCAGCAGCGTCCAGGCCCATTCGAAGCTCAACAGCGGCCGTTCATGCAATAACAGGTAGGTTTCGAAAGCCCGGCACAGGCGGTGCCCGAATTCGACGTCGGGCCGCGGCCAGCACGGATGCACGAGATTGCGTTCATCGATACGCAGCAGGAGTCCGGCGTTATATAGCGCAACGAGGGTGGTTGACTGCAGCTGGTGGTCAGCGTTCTTGACGAAGCGGGTGATCTGCCGCGGCGACTTGCCGCGACGGCGGCGAACCTCCGTGTGCCCGGAGTTGCGGAAATAGGTGCTGTAGAGTTTACGGATCCGGTCGTCCGAGAGCCCGGTGCACTCGCGGATCGTACGGGTCCGGGCTTCATGCCGAATCATGCGCAGCGCGAGCTCGAACTGGCTCCTTTCATTGGCGTAGCGGTCGTCTGTAAGGCGCATATTCTTCCTTAAGTGAGCAAAAACGCCCATATAAATTTATTACGAGCGTATTATCATCCATAATTGGTCGAAAAATAAAACATACCGTAAATACCGAATCCGTCGAGATTCGCCGCCAGGAGCGTTGCCATGCACTACCACGGCCCGGACCGAGCAGACCTCGCCAATGTCTTCGTGTTGAATAGCGCGTTCATCGCCTGGCAACGAACGAGGCCACTCGAGAGCGCGCGCGATAGTGGCGGCTTGCCCGGGATTTGCGAACGGCTTGCAGCGCTGAACCTGGCGCAGCGCGAGCGTCTTGCGCGGACGCCGTTCCTGCTGATGTCGCTGGCGGAGGACGACGAGGCCCGCTGGCAGTCTTTTTTCACCGAGCAGCAGACGCGCGATCTGCTGCAGTGCGTGCAAGTGCGGGACGAAGCGGCCGCACGGCTGACGGCCGCCGGACTGGGATTTCTCTGGCAGCTGGCGCAGCGCAATCCCTACGCCGCGCGACTGGTCAGCGGGGCCAGCCTGGCCTGGTGCGAGCAACTCGCCAGGTGCACGCTGATGGACCTGTTCACGCGGACGCTGGAGGATCAGACGCTGCTCGCCCCCAGGATGGCCGGTGAGGCCGGTCTCTGGGACAAATTGCTGACCGCAGGGGTCAGCAACCGGCGGCACCTGCGGCTCGCGGCACGTGTGGGCGCCCTGCAGACCGTGTTGACGAATGCCCCGGTGCGGCCATACCGCGCGCTCGCGGCGGCGGCTTCCAGAATGCCGACTGCGCGAACCAGGAGATCGGGAAAGCGCAGCAGATGACGCGGCCGGACGCGCCTGTGTCGATGCGGCGGCGGCATGGTTACAATACGCCGCCTGATGAACGCCCTCTCTATAAGAAACCTGCGCAAAACCTACGCCAACGGCAAGGAGGCGCTGAAGGGCATCAACTTCAACGTCGCCGTCGGAGACTTCTATGCGCTCCTCGGGCCAAACGGTGCCGGCAAGACGACAGCCATCGGGATCATCTCTTCGCTGGTCAACAAGACCGCGGGCGAGGTGGAGGTCTTCGGTCACAATATCGACCGTGAACTCGAAGCGGCCAAGCAGTGCATCGGACTGGTGCCACAGGAACTCAATATCAACCAGTGGGAGAAGGTCGGCAACATCGTGCTGACACAGGCCGGCTACTACGGCCTTAACAGCCGTCTCGCCCACGAGCGCGCGGAAAAGTACCTCCGGGCCCTGCGGTTGTGGGATCGCCGAAACGATGTGGCGCGCAGCCTGTCGGGCGGTATGAAGCGGCGGCTTATGATCGCACGGGCCCTGGTTCACGAGCCCAAGCTCCTCATCCTGGACGAGCCCACGGCCGGCGTCGATATCGAGATCCGCCGTTCCATGTGGGGGTTCCTGCGTGAAATCAACGCGGCCGGCACGACCATCATCCTGACGACACACTATCTCGAAGAGGCCGAATCGCTTTGCCGCCATGTCGCGATCATCGATGAGGGCGAGATCATCGAGGATGCCCCCATGGGCCAGGTGCTCCGCAAGTTGCAGCGCGAGGTCTTCGTGCTGAGTCTTGCGGAAGACCTGGGCCAGCCTCCCGAACTCGACGGCTTCCGCACGGAGCTCCTGGACGCGAGCGAGCTCGAGGTGGAGCTGGGGCCTTCGAAGACCCTCAACGATCTGTTTAATGAACTGGATGTCCGCGGAGTCCGGGTAGTCAGCCTGCGCAACAAGGCAAACCGCCTCGAAGAGCTGTTCATGCGGCTGGTCGAAAACAAGCAGCGCGACGACCGGGAGGTTCTGGAGTCGTGAATCTCGCTCTCAATGCAATCGCAATAAAGACGCTGATCCGCAAGGAGATGATCCGGGTCCTGCGCATCTGGGTGCAGACGATCGTGCCGCCTGCGATCACGATGACGCTGTACTTCATCATCTTCGGCAACCTGATCGGACGCCGCATCGGCACGATGGACGGTTTCGATTACATGCAGTACATCGCGCCCGGGCTGATCATGATGTCGGTGATTACGAATTCCTATGGCAACGTCGTGTCGTCGTTTTTCGGCGCCAAGTTCGGCCGCCACCTCGAGGAAATGCTCGTCTCGCCGATGTCGAATTCGGCGATCATTATCGGCCACATTGCGGGCGGCGTACTGCGCGGCCTGATGGTCGGCGCACTGGTTACGGTGATCGCGCTGTTCTTTACGAAGCTGCAGGTTCAGCATCCGTTGTTGACGATTTCCATCGTGCTCCTGTCGTCGACGGTGTTTGCACTCGCGGGCTTCATCAATGCCATATTCGCGAAGAAGTTCGACGATATTTCCATCATACCGACGTTCGTTCTCACGCCCCTGACGTACCTGGGCGGCGTTTTCTACTCGATTTCGCTGTTGCCCGAATTCTGGCAAACGGCGTCCAAGGCGAACCCGATTCTCTACATGGTGAATGCCTTTCGTTACGGCATTCTCGGAATCTCGGACATCAGCATCTTCAACGCCTATGTGATCCTGGTCGGGTTCGTCGTGCTGCTGTTTTCCGCCTGCCTGTACCTGATGAATCGCGGCGTCGGGATCCGCGAGTAACCATGTGCGGCCGCTTTGCGTTTTACTCCCCGGCCGAGGCGACCGCCGCGTTGTTCGGCGCGGCCGGGTCGCTCGATGTCGGTCCCCGTTTCAACATCGCGCCCACGCAGGACATCGCGGCAGTACGCGACCGTGAGGATAAGGAAGACGGCAGGGAACTCGTCGCACTGCGCTGGGGACTCGTGCCGTTCTGGGCGAAGGACCCCGCGATCGGTAACCGGATGATCAATGCGCGCGCCGAGACGGTCGCCGAGAAGCCCGCATTCCGCGCCGCCTACCGGCGCCGGCGCTGCCTCGTGCTTGCCGATGGTTTCTACGAGTGGCACCGCGACGGGTCGGTCAAGATCCCGTGGTACATCTCGCTGGCGAGCGAGGAGCCATTCGCGTTCGCCGGGCTGTGGGAACACTGGCGCAGCAAGGAAACGGACGAGTCTCTGGAGTCGGCAACGCTCATCACCACGCAGGCGAACGAGTTCCTCGCGCCCTTGCATCACCGCATGCCCGTGATACTGGATGCGGATCGTGCGGAACGCTGGCTTGCTGGCGACGACGAACTGGTTACCACGGCCGCGCAGGACTGCCCGCGGCTAAGAGCCTGGCCCGTGGACCGACGCGTCAACAATGCGCGTAACGAAGGCGACGATCTGATCGAACCCGACGGCGAGGTGCTGGAAGGCTAGGAGCCGTCCGGCCGCGAGTAGGGCTGGGTCGCCACGATCAAGGTGCCCGGTCCGCCGTGCACGCCGAGCGCCGCGCCGATATCCGTGATCGTGGTGCGGTGGATATTGCCGAAGTGGCCGCGCAATTCGCGTTCGAGTTCGAGCGCGTCTTCATGACACACGGCGTGGCCGATGGCGACATCCAGCGAATCCGCGGCGGGCGTGCGCTTTGCGACGTAGCGGGCAAAGCGCTTGATCCGGTTCTT
>Ga0193947_1000194_pt1 | contig 12463 bp, 10 predicted proteins | sample FRT_01_MG_FD_161267 | JGI IMG/M metagenome (GOLD analysis project Ga0193947, IMG submission 161267) | Sediment microbial communities from the Broadkill River, Lewes, Delaware, United States - FRT_0-1_MG | ecosystem: Environmental > Aquatic > Freshwater > River > Sediment | place: USA: Delaware... | reverse complement strand
TAAACACAGAGATTAAGGCAGTCTTGTTCCAGGAGACAACCTGTGGCTGGCGAAATGTTAATTATCGCGTGAACACAGACAGTTAACCAGTCTTGTGACCGACGGCATCCTTCCCTACTCTACTCCCCCATGAAGGACCTGCTGCTGATTGTCGCACACTTGTTGACCACACTCGCCAGAATGCTTGGACCTGGTGGTGCCAAAGCGATTGTCGCCGACAGCCTTCTTATGAAACAGCAACTCCTGATCGTTAATCGGTCCAGGCAACGCGCACCCAATCTGACGCCCGTTGATCGCATGCTGCTCGGGTTTTGGTCGCTCTTTCTGAGCGCACACCGCGTTCAGCGAGCAGCGGTCATTCTCAGGCCATCAACCCTGTTGAATTTTCACGACATACTCAAGAAACGCAAGTATCGATTGCTGTATACCGCGCGCAGCAAAGGAAAGCCAGGGCCCAAAGGTCCTTCACAAGAACTCATAGATGCCATCGTCGAAATGAAAAGACGAAATTCACGGTTTGGCTGTCCCCGAATAGCACAAGAGATCAATAAAGCGTTCGGATTAAACATCGATAAAGATGTTGTCAGGCGCGTGCTTGAAAAGCACTACCGCCCAGGACCCGATTCCGGCAACGGCCCTTCCTGGCTGACCTTTATCGGTCATCTCAAAGACAGTTTATGGAGCATTGATATGTTTCGTTGCGAATCCATCTTATTACGCAGCCACTGGGTGCTCGTCGTCATGGATCAGTTTACGCGTCGAATCATCGGTTTTGGCGTGCACACCGGTGATGTCGATGGTGTGGCCTTGTGCCGAATGTTCAACACAGCCATTTCAACCAAGGGTGTCCCGAAATATCTCAGCTCAGACAATGATCCGCTATTCCTGTATCACCAATGGCAAGCCAACTTAAGTATTCTTGATGTAGATGAGATAAAGACCGTACCGTATACGCCCCGCTCGCATCCTTTCATTGAACGACTCATCGGAACCATTCGCCGTGAATACCTTGACCATACATTGTTCTGGAATAACGTTGACTTGGAGAGAAAGCTTGCCGACTTCCAAGCCTATTACAACCATCACCGCACCCATAGCTCACTCGGCGGTGATACGCCTGCCGAAGCTGCCGGATGCACTGGCAAATCGCAAGCCAACTTGGATAACTTCCGTTGGCATACTCACTGCAAAGGACTGTATCAGCTCCCCGCAGCGGCTTGACTATCAATTAGCCATGCACAGGCGCTGTAACGGCTTTGACAGCCTGTGGCAACGATTCATGGGCAAAATTCTAGCAGACACCAACGTATCTGAACGCTTTCAAGAGCGCGATTTACGCGCCAAGGTAGCGAGTGAGAGCGACACCCTGATAGAGGCATCAGAGCGACTGGGACATGCCGATACCAACATCACACAACGAGTTTACAGACGAAAGCCTGTCCGCGTTCAACCCTTAATTCGAGTAACTTCCAAGTAATTCTATTGGACAATTGCCAATCTATTGGACAGCTAGTTAACGAAGAGTGACATAAGTTATTGATTTTGGCGCGCCCGGAGAGATTCGAACTCCCGACCGCCTGGTTCGTAGCCAGGTACTCTATCCAGCTGAGCTACGGGCGCCTTAAAGCGCGGCATTATCCATTAGCGGGACCTAAAGTTCAAGCTCAGCCAGTCAAATAATTGCGCTCGCCTGACAGGAAAGCGGAAGTAAATTAACTCGTTAGCTCCAGTCCGTACCCCTGTTCCACCGCGGGCGTCAGATCGTACTAAGATCGTAATAGTAGGAAAGGACTCAATCCGCTCAGTGGGGTGAGATATCCGCCATGACAACTGATGACACCAAGCAGACTGTCGTATCCAGTATTAGGCAGATGGACTTGAATGATCCTGTACTGTATCTGAACCGGGAGCTTACCTGGCTTAGCTTCAACCAGCGCGTGATGCGCGAGGCTGAAGACAGCAGGAATCTTCTACTCGAACGCCTTAAGTTTCTGGCGATCGTCAGTTCGAATCTTGACGAATTCTTCATGAAACGTATCGGTGGCCTCAAGCAGCAGCTCGGCGCCGGGGTGGCCAGGCTCACTGTCGACGGCCGCACACCGAAGCAACAGATCGACGAATGTTACCAACAGGTCAGGGTGCAGGAAGCACGGCAACACGATACCTTGCAGAAAATCCTGGCCGAACTGCGCGAGCACGATATCAAGCTGCTGTCTTACAAGGAACTGAGTCAGGGAGACGCAACTTACCTCAGGGACTATTACCACGAAAATATTTTCCCCCTTCTTACACCGCAGTCGATCGACTCGGCTCATCCGTTTCCCTTCATTTCGAATCTTTCCCTGAACCTGCTGGTGCAGACGCGCCTTCCCGGTGAGAAAGGTAAGATTTCACTGACACGTATCAAAGTTCCGACCAGCAATGGCGTACCACGATTCCTACAATTACCGGAGCGCAATCACTTCGTGGCATTGGAGGACGTCGCCAAACACAATCTGGACCTGCTACTGCCTGAAATAGAGATCGCCAGTTGTTACATGTTCCGGCTGACCCGCAACGCCAATACGGAACGTGATGAAGAAAAGGCGGATGATCTGCTGGCGATGATTGAATCTGAACTTCGTGACCGGCGCTTCGCGCCTATCGTTCGCCTGCAGATCCAGGGTGACATGGATGAGACCAGCCGAGGCATGCTGGCGGCCGAGTTCGGCCTGGATGAGCAGGCCGATGTATTCAGTGCAGAAGAGAATATGCTCGCTATGCGGGACCTGTTTCAACTTTCTGCAATTGAAAGGGCTGACTTACACGATGCGCCCCACCACCCCGTTGACCATCCCATGCTGCAGAGCAACCGGAGCATCTTTTATGTCATTCGCGACCAGGGGCCATTTCTTCTCCATCACCCGTATGAGTCTTTCGGCACCTCCGTTGAACGTTTTCTCAAGGAGGCCAGTCAGGACCCCAAGGTCAGGGCCATTAAGATGACCCTGTACCGCACATCCCGCGACACCAAGGTGGTGGATTACCTGATCAGTGCCGCACGCAACGGAAAACAGGTCGCCGTGGTCGTTGAACTGAAAGCACGCTTCGATGAAGCGGCAAACATACGTTGGGCAGCCCGAATGGAAGAGGCAGGCATTCACGTCACCTACGGTGTGGTAGGCCTCAAGACACATTCCAAGATCATTCTGGTGGTGCGCAACGATTACAATGGTTTGAAGCGCTACCTGCACATTGGCACTGGTAACTACCACGCCGGCACCGCCCGACTGTACTCCGACCTTGGCATATTGACCAACGACGAAGACCTGGGCCGTGATGCCGGTGAACTGTTCAACTACCTGACCACCGGCTACACGCCGGACCGCTTCTATCGAAAACTGCTGCCTGCGCCTAAAGTGTTAAAGCAGAGTCTGCTGGCACGTATCGAACGTGAACGTACGCTTCATAGCCAGGAAAAGCCCGGGCTGATTCAGTTCAAGATGAATGCACTTGAAGACGCCGATGTGACGCGCGCGCTCTATGAGGCCAGTCGCGATGGTGTGCGGGTAGATCTGATCGTGCGTGACACCTGCCGCTATCGTCCTGGCATAGCGGGCGTTTCCGACAGCGGCCGGGTCATCAGTATTGTCGGTCGGTTTCTGGAGCACACCCGGATCTACTACTTTCAGAATGGCGGCGATGAAGAATACTTTATCGGTTCGGCAGATGCGATGAAACGCAACCTTGAGTCGCGCGTTGAGGTCGTTACGCCGATCGAAGACCCGGTGCTTAGGTGTGATTTACGCGGTATTCTGGACGAACAGCTCAATGATTATCGCAATGCCTGGGAAATGGGATCAAATGGAAATTATATGCAACGCCAACCCAGAAACGCCGAAGAGGAAATCGGCTCGCAACAGCGTCTTGCTGAAAAAGCGCTCAACCGTGCGAAAACCAAAGTTCACTACGGGAAAGACAGACGCAGGCAACATATTGTGGGGCGAAATTTACGTTGAAGACAACCCTGAATAAATAATTTCAATGCCCGGAATGCCCCCTCGGCAGGCTGCGCCAGAATGGACTATAGTGACTGACATAAATGCCAGACTGCTGCTGAACCTGGCAGATGGCTGCGATCTAACGCATAGCCAGACGGGGGAGCGGGATGCAAAACATCTTGGTTACAGTAGATTTATCCGAACTGAGTGGAGTTGTTGTAGAACGGGCAGCGTGTATCGCCCAATCCTTTGTCAGTAAAATTTGGCTGCTGCATGTGGCTCCACCCACCAAGTCATCTGTGCCCTTTAACCTGGACCGCAATATCCTTCGCGTTCAGATCGCCAGTCAATTACGCCTGCAGCGTCAGCGACTTCGGGATCTCGCCGATCAACTGCGGCGGGAACGTATTCATGTTGTTACCCGCTTCGTCTCGGGCACAGTGAGTACGACCATCCTTGCGGAAGCCCGGCGAATAAATGCAGACCTCATCATCATGGGGTCGCACGGCCATGGCAACGTTTACCATGCCTTGTTCGGTGGCGTGGGCCAGAAAGTGATGCGCAGAGCAACATGCCCGGTAATGCTGGTGCCGCCTCAATCGGCTACGCCACATTGGCACTGGATGCGGCAAGCGCCAGCAGAAAGTCCCGAAATCCCCCAACAGCCCCATTAATCCCGTCCATCTGCTGTGTAACGCGGGCTGGAACGCGACATTTGTTATTTTATTAGGATCGCACAAAAAAAGAACCCCGCCGGAGCGGGGTTCTGAGCATCGGTTTATCCGATAAGATCTTGCTCAGGCAGTAACGTTGGCTGCCTGCAGGCCCTTGGGACCTTTTTCTATCTCATACGTGACTGCCTGACCTTCAGCCAGAGTCTTGAACCCCGAACCCTGGATCGCGTTGAAATGCACGAACACGTCATCGCCGCCATCGTCCTGGGAAATAAAACCAAAACCTTTGGCTTCGTTAAACCACTTTACAGTACCTGTAGCCATATCACTTTTTACCTTTATTAAATTAAACAAACAGAGTGTTGCGTACAGGTAATGAAACTAGGAATTCATGGGGTAACACGAAGGTAACAACCAAAACCGCTGATAACATAATCTGTAGCTGCATGCACTCTATGTGCATCCTTCCCTTTTGTCAAGAAATATAATTTGTATTTCAGGCAGATAAGCCGGGGGCTTATTGAAGAAAACGATCCCGCCGGGAAAATGTCCCGCAATTATTTGAACAGGTTCAGGCGAGGCCCAGCTGCGCAAGCGACGCACGGGTTTCACCGCCGCTGATATCAGGGGTAATAACCAGTTCCAGCATTCTCAAACCGTCGAGCTCGACGACATAGTCTTCGCGCTCGCAGGTCACATCCGGCGGACTGAAGTTATACTGTTGACGTACAATCTCCCGACCGGAGCCCCCGGGATCCGGGGACCAGCGCAGCACGAATTCCTGCGTACGCTTCCGCTCATCTTCCTGAAACACCAGGTGAATCCGACTGATCCTGAGCGGCTTATCGAACAGCAGGCGGATTGTCTGCTCGCCGGGTTGCTGCGCACGCCAGCCAGACCCGGAATTGGGTACCAGTGCCGACTCAATCAGATGTGCCGCATCCTCGGATGTCAGCTCTACCTGCGCCAGGTTTTCCACATCAAGCCAACCCTGATCATCGGCAGATGACGTTCCTTGCCCACTTGGTGGAATTATATGCTTACGCATGGGTTACCTGCTGCGGTTTTTCTCTCACTGCTAGAGGCTACCACAAAAACGGACGGCACCCATATCCCGAAATCCCATGAGCGCGTTCAACAACCCTATCATCCGCCAGGGCGCAGAGAAGTCGCTGTATCAGGCAGATTCGCTTATACCACCTTGGCAAAGGCTTCAAGCGCCTGATGACGGGGAAAACTGCGGCGGTATACCGACGATACCCGGCGATAGGTATCTGGCAGCATCAGTTGCCCTGTAACGATCCCGCTGGCATGGGCGGTATCCTTACCCGGCATACTCTGGCAGGCCGAACAGGCCCATTCCCGTTTTGCACGCTGGCGCTGGAAGGGCCGCTGCGATCAGGTCTGTGGAAAACCCTGACAGATCACCACAGAGCGTCATCAACAACACCGTCTCGATTAGTTGAAAAAGATGTAGCCGCCTTAAACACCGTACCACATGCCGACTCGATAATCAGAAATCGCGATACAGCTTTATCTCGGCAACACACACGTCAGCGCTAAAGGCACGCCCGATCGCAACCAGACCGATGCGCTCCAGGTGTTCGAGATCCAGTTTTTTTCCAATGCGATAACCGGTAAATTGATCGAAAGGCAGTCGCACCGTCTGCCATCGACCGGGCGCCCGGAAAGAAGCACGATAGGACTGCCACGGCAACCAGACATCATCAGTGCGCAGATGTACGTTGTATTCCTGATCGTTACCGTACACTTCCAGCGATAGCCCGGCGTACGAGGAGGCATCGGCTGCTGCACTAGCCTCTATATCCAGTGCCGCCTGAATAAACCCACCGCTGTTGGCAAGACTGACCTCACCTTGCAGACGCAGACAGGCTTTGTTATCGATGGTTGCCAGCGACAGTTCACCGCTGGACAGCCCGCCCATCACGCCATCCGTGATGAACCGCCAGTTGTTGCCCAGAGTGGATTCGAGCCCACCGCTGCGGCGGTCGTCGATTATCAGGGTTTCATCGGCCATGAGCGGTGCACCGCAAAAGCATAGCAAGAATGTCAGCGCAAGAAGCCTCAAGTTATCGCCCTTTATATTCAGGCATCGGCCTGATCAGCAGACGGGGCAGAGAGACGCAGTCTCCACGGCGCACCCTTACAGCTCGCATACAGTCCGCAAGCTGTTGTGCAGCCCCTGCAGGGCAGCCGCCCGACATTCTGTCGCGATTCAGGGTCGCTGTTATCAGTGGAATCGCTGGCTTTATCTATCTTCAACTGCATCGTCTTTACTCCCATCTGATTCCGAAAGAATAAATCTGCGGCCCGCATTGGTGGATTCGGTTGCAACAGCAGTTCTGGTGGATAGCGCCCTGCCCCTCTACCAGCTACATGTGTACGCTTACCAGGGTAATTTTTCACCATCAAAGGCCAGGAACTGACCTGAATCCGCCGAGTTGAGGCCATCCAGCACATCAAGCATATAGCTAACACTTTGTGCGGGTGCAAACAACTGCCCGGTCGGGACGTTGTGTTGAAAAGGTCGGGACAAGGGTGTATCCGTGGTACCCGGATGCAGGGCGGCGACGGCAACATTGGGCAGGCTTCGGCGCCACTCAATGGCCAGTGTCTTCAGGCACATATTGAGCGCCGCTTTTGAAGCACGGTAACTGAACCAGCCACCCAGGCGGTTATCCTCGATGCTGCCGACCTTTGCAGAGACCGTTGCGAAAACAGCCGGACGGCCGTGACGGAAGTTGCCATGCAGGTGTTTGGCCAACAACAAGGTGGGCACGGTATTGATGCTCATGCTGTGCAGGAAAAAGGCCGGATCGATGTGCCGGATGGCCTTTTCCGGCCCCTGTGCAGGGGTATGCAGCATACCCACGGCATTGATCAACCAGTCGATTTCACCGATCTGTGCCGCCCAGTCGCGGATAGTGGGTTCCTGAGTCAGGTCAAGCTGTTGCCAGCTGACGTTCGGATGCTCGACTTCAGGCGGACTGCTGCGATGGTAGGTTGCAACGACAGTCTCTACGTCCGGTCGGCCGGCCAGTTTGTCAACGAAGGCGCCACCGATACCGCCGGAACCGCCTGCTATCACGATCTTCATTGCCTTCTCCTTTCCATGCATTGTTCAGGAGCGCGGGCGCAATCGGCCTTTACGACTGCCGTGCCGCTGCATAATCTTCTGCCCTTCCGCCCGCGCGGCACCACGACGCAGCGCGCCCATCCGCTGTCTCGCCGCTTTTGCCGCCGCCACGTGGTCAACGACAGGTGGTGGATAATCGTCGCCGATGACACAGCGACTCTTGCGCTGCGTCTGCCGGTCCATCTCCCACGGCGTATGAATCCAGCGGTCCGGGACACGCGCCAGCTGCGGCAGCCATTGACGGATGAAGCGACCAGCCGGATCCTGATCCTGTGACTGCTTGACCGGGTTGTAGATACGGAAGGTATTGATACCGGTTGTGCCGGCCTGCATCTGCGACTGCGCGTAATGAATACCCGGTTCATAATCGGTGAAACGGCGGGCCAGGAACACCGCAGGTTGCCGCCAGTGCAGCCAAAGATGGTAGCTTGCGAAAGACATCAGCATCGCCCGCATGCGGAAATTGATCCAGCCGGAGGCCTCGAGCGCCCGCATACAGGCATCCACGAAAGGAAAACCGGTTGCCGCCCTACACCAGGCGTCAAACTTCTCGGGGTCGAACTCCCCCTCGCGAAGATTGTCGCAGGCCCGGTGCAGGTTCTCGAATTCGATGCGTGGTTCACTCTCCAGTTTCTGGATGAAATGGCAATGCCAGTGCAACCTGCCCTCGAAGGCGGCCAGCGCTTTGGCCCAGGTTCCGCGCACTGCGGCGGGTCGCGCTTTGACTTCCGCGCGCCGAACGCGGTTGGCCTGCACCACTTCGCGAATTGACAAAGTACCGTAGGCCAGATGGGGACTGAGTCGTGAACAAGAGTCATAAGCCGTGACCGGACTGGACATTTCGGCATGATAGGCCTCGCCCCGGCTGGTGAGAAAACTTTCCAGTCGTTCCAACGCATTGTTGCAACCACCGCGCTGGCGCTGAGGACACGGATCCGGTTTGATACCGAGGTCCGCCGCGGTCGGTATGGCGCCCGGTTCGATGCCCTCGATTGGCACCAGCCGTTCCGGGGCCACCGCTTGTTGCGCGGTCATATGGCTCTCCCACTGTCGCGACCAGCCGTCACGACAGGCCAGACGACGCACCACGCCGTTTTGCGGCAGCTCGTGCAGAGCGATACCGCGGGTTTTGAGGACGTCACGTACAAGCTCATCACGCTTATAAGTCCAGTTATTACCGGTCTCCTCGTGTGCCCACACAGCATCAATGGCAAACCGCTGTTGTAAGTCCTGCAGCACCTGGGTAAATTCACCGACCCTCACTACCAGCGGTTGACCCAGTGTTGCCAGCACCTGTCTGAGTTCCAGCAAGGACTCAGCAATGAATGCCCAGTGTCTCGCGGCCGTGTCAGGTTGTTCCCACAGACCGGGCTCGGCAACGTACAGGGGCAGTACCGGACCCCGTTCGGCGGCCTGACTGAGTGGCGCGTGATCCACGACGCGAAGGTCTCGTTTGAACCAGACAAGTTGTACGCGCGTGTTGTCCATCGATCAGCCTTTCCCCGTCACCTGTAAGAGCGGTTGCATTTGATGTCCGATGCCGGACCCTGCTGCTAAGCAGGTTCAAAGCGAATTGCGAAATTCATCGGCCTGCTGCCTTATGCCCGCGACCGTCTGCGCGTCAAGTCTTTCCAGGTTCCGCCACTGAAGTGCCGTGCGCGGGTGGTGCGCAAAGCGTTCACGGTGTCGCGCCAGGAAATCCCAGTACAGCGTCGTGTACGGGCAGGCATCATCACCCGTGGCATGCGCAGGGTTGTAACGGCAGCCCTTGCAGTAGTTGCTCATGCGGTCGATGTACTTGCCGCTGGCCACATAAGGTTTGGAAGCCAGGTAACCGCCGTCTGCATACTGGGACATGCCCAGCGTGTTGGGTAACTCGACCCACTCCACCGCATCCACGTACACCGCCAGGTACCACGCGTGCACCTGCTGTGGCCGGACACCCAGCAACAGACAGAACAGACCGGTAATCATCAGTCGCTGAATGTGATGGGCATACCCGTACTGCAGGGTCTGTGCGAGGACTTCACGAAGACACACCATGTAGGTGTCAGCAGTCCAGAAAAACGCGGGTAGATCCTGCTCTGCATGCAGTGCGTTGAACCCAGCATACTCTGGCATTCGCGCCCAGTAGATGCCGCGCACGTACTCGCGCCAGCCGAGAACCTGCCGCACGAATCCCTCGACACATGCCAGCGGCGCAGCATTTTCCTGCATGGAAATCCCGGCCGCATCCAGCACGTCACGCGGATTCAGCAGCTTGAGATTGAGACTGGGCGAAAGCAGGGAGTGATACAGAAACGGTTCTCCCGTCCACATTGCATCCTGGTAGGTACCGAACGATGCCAACCTGTGGTCAACGAAATCCCGCAGTGCAATCTGTGCGTCGGCCGGGGTCACCGGCCAGTCAAAGCTATCGAGTGCGCCGGGATGCTCGGGAAACTCTCTATTGACCAGCCTGATCACGTCGCGGGTAACGCTGTCCGGCGAGAACGCCTGTGGTGGTGGCAGCCGCGCCGGACCCTGACGGCCAAAGCTCGCCCGGTTGGCCGCATCGAAGTTCCACTGCCCGCCCAGGGGTTCGCTATCCTGCATCAGGATACCGGTCTGTTTGCGCATAGCGCGGTAAAAATGTTCCAGGCGTGGCTGCTTGCGTTGCCCAAGCCAGTCCTGAAAGGTTTCCGGTTTCACCAGGAAGTGGGGGTCCGCCACGACTTGCAGCGGTAACTCTGCCCGCAGTACGGTTGCCTCAATCGCCGCCTGCACGCGGGCATCACCCGCCTGAAGCATCGCCACCCGTTGTGGTCGGTGCCGCTTCAGTTCGGCCGCGAGCGCGGCCGCAAGTGATGCATGGGAATGCCTTTCCAGGGCGAAATACCGCACCGTGATGCCTCGTGCCTCGAGGTTATCGCGGAAATGCCGCATGGCCGACAGGAACAGGGTAATACGCGCCTTGTGGCTCCAGACGTGCGTGGCTTCTTCGCGCACTTCGGCCATGAACACCGCGTCGCGCGCGGGATTCAGCGCAGCGACGATCGGGTGGTCGGGGTCCAGCTGGTCACCCAGAATGACCACCAGCCGGTCGGGTGTAGCCTTGTTCTTGCTCGTCACGTCCGATGGCTCCCGCGCCCGCAAGGGTAAGTCAACAAACCTGCAGGGTGCAAAGTACCCGCAGGGACTGGGATGGTTTCAAACAAGACGCCCCCAAGGGGCGTCTTGTCGACAGTTGAACCATACACCTCAGGTATCCCTGCCGGATGTCTCGACGATTACACTGCCCTTCATGGACGGGTGAAAATCACAGGCATAGTCGTAGCGACCTGTTGCATCGAACGTGTAACTGTACTGCTGGCCACCATACAGTGTGCTTGAACGCAGCCCGTCGGCGTTGCCGGTGATGGTATGCGGCATACTGCTGCCGTGTATCCAGGTCACCGTGGTACCGGGCTTAACGGTAATACTCGAGGGTTCGAAGCGCATACCGTCGATCCGCACCGTAATGTTTTCACTGGCAAGCCCGCTCCCACTGCTGGCCGCGTGCAAGTTGGAACTTTCCGGGGTCGTGTCGACCGGTGCGGGCGCTGCCGGCCGGGCGACGGCATTCGGATTGCCCCGCTGAGCGGCCAATGGCCGCTGGTAGGGCGGCGCCATCATACCGGTGTATGGGGCCGGCCCGGCACGATAAGCCGCTGGTGGTCCGGGTCGGTACGCTGCTGGTGGCATCATGGGGCCGCCGGGGTAATACCCCCGAGCCATGGGCTGCTGGTTACCCATGCAGCCGGGTCCGGCCACACTGGCTGCGGATCCTGCCATTGCGGCGGTCGCCAGTGCAAAGACCACAGCGGCACGCCGGTCGTATGCTACACACTTCAACATGTTTCTCTCCTTTAAGGTTCCCTGGTACGAATCGACGGTGCGACGGAAACTACTATAGAAACCCGGCATAGAAGACCTAGTGCCGGTTTTCGGCCGTGAGTGAGCGCGCACATCCACGCAAAACAATTAATGAGACAAAGGGCGACGAATCGGCCTGTGGGTTCGTTGCTCGTTTCGACTTGCGCCCCTTCCCCTGTCAAACGATCAGCGTTGTTACATCATGTCCAGTGGCAGCATGACCGTATCGATCACGTGTATTAGACCGTTGCTGGTTGAGATATCGGTTTTCAACACCTTGGCATTGTTAACCATCACCGATTCACCGACATGGATGTTCACAGGCTGTCCCTCAATGGTTTCAAGGCTGGACAGTTTGACCACTTCCGTGGCCTCAACCCTGCCTTGTATTACATGGTAGGTCAGCACCTTGGTCAGCGCGTCTTTGTCTGCCAGTAGGGCTTCCAGTTGCGCCCTGGGTAACTTGGCGAACGCTGCGTCTGTGGGCGCAAAGACGGTAAATGGCCCCTCTCCCTTCAAGGTGTTCACCAGGTCGGCCGCTTTGACCGCGCCGACCAGTGTCTCGAAGCTGCCGGCTGCGCTTGCGGTATCGACGATGTCTGCCTGCGCATTGCTCCCGGCGCTGTGGCCGTAGCCCATGCCTGCCGGATACGCTCGGGCTGCGGCACGATCACCCGGCGTAAGCTGATAAATGGCCGGCTGGTAGCCATTTTTGTAGACTGATGGGGTCATGCCGGCGTTATTACAGCCGGGGCCAG
>Ga0193947_1000193_pt1 | contig 12506 bp, 9 predicted proteins | sample FRT_01_MG_FD_161267 | JGI IMG/M metagenome (GOLD analysis project Ga0193947, IMG submission 161267) | Sediment microbial communities from the Broadkill River, Lewes, Delaware, United States - FRT_0-1_MG | ecosystem: Environmental > Aquatic > Freshwater > River > Sediment | place: USA: Delaware... | reverse complement strand
TCACCGTTCCCCGCGGCGGGGTCGAATTCCGCGATGCCGATCGACACCGTGACCGGGACATGCCCGCCGTCCGGAAGCTCGAATGGGGCCGCGGCAATGGCGTTACGAATGCGCTCGGCGAGATGCTGCCCTTCGGCACCTGTCGTCCTCGGCAACAGGATCACGAATTCTTCTCCGCCGAAGCGGGCCGCAACATCACTGGCCCGCACCTCGGCATCGATTCGCTGCGCCAGCTCGCGCAACACGCTGTCGCCGGCCGCATGACCCCAGTTGTCGTTGACGCGTTTGAAATGATCGATATCGAGCATCATGCAGACGAGGCCGCCGCCATTCCTGCATGCCCTCGCCAGCTCCTCTTTCATGCGTGCCTGCAGGTAACGCCGGTTGTGCCAGCCCGTCAGCACATCGGTGAAGCCGCTGCGCCGCAAGCGCGCCCGGTTCACCGCATTCTCGATGCACAACGACGCAACGATGCCGAGATGCGCGAGGAAGTCGCTCGCGTGACGCGCGGTATAGCGGTCGGGATCGGCGCTCGCGAGATTGATGCTGCCGATCAGCTCGTCGCGGCAGCGCAGCGGAATCATCGCGATACTGGCGAGGCCGCCCGGCGAGGCCACGATCATGCTGTGGTCGCATGTAGCGAAAGGCCCGAGCCACGGCCGACGCAGCACGACGTATTGCGGCGCCAGCCCGGTCAGCGTGTCGACGAGAAACAGGTCGGGATTGCGGTCGACATCCGTCGCGAGCAGAAGGTGGCGAATGTCATGCCCCGGATCACGCAGTACGACGCTCACGGTCTGCAAATCGAAACTCTCGCGAAGCCCGTCGGTCATTTCATGAAGCAGGCTATCCAGGTCGGGCGCCTGCAGCAGCTGAATCTCGCGCCGTTGCGACGACCGCAGCTTCTCGTCGTTTTGCCGGACCTGCGCGGTCAGCGCCTCCAGCCGGCCTTCAGCCTTCGCGAGTTTTGCCTCGAGTTCGTCTGCGCTCTGCATGCAACGGGGATCCTTCAGGCCGGCGGACGATTCTTTTACCAGAATCGGCCGGCCACGTCGCACGACGGGCCCGCAGAATGCACCGCGCCTCAGCTGCGCAGGGCCAGGTAGTCGCGTCCGCGTTCCATCAGCTCGACAAAACCCTGTTCGTCGCCGTTCGCAACCAGTTGCCGGATGCGTCCCGCGGCATCGACCAGCGCGTCGAGCGGCCCGAGGCCGAAGCGGTTGAGATGCTGGATCTCGAAATAAAGATGCGGGTTGTCGCGCGCCACGTCACCCGACACGAGCAGCTGCGAGTCGAACGTCGTCGAGGACATGCGAGCGAGTCGTGGCGCCGCTTCGCCGCTTTCCGCGAGCGCCGTGAAGAAAGCGATATTCAGGGCGTGCGACAGGCCGAGCACATAGGCGATGAGACGGTCGTGATCGTCGAGACCCATGTCGAGCTGCTCCACCATCGTCGCGGAGAACAGGGCCTTTGCCGCGGCCGTCGCCTCGGCCGATCCCGCGTCGCAGACGATCAGGTGACGCCCGGACAACAGGCGGGTGCCGGGCCCGAACATCGGGTGCAGCGACGTCACCTTGCACCCCGCCTGCTGAAGTTCGCGCAGTCCGTCAATCAGGGGCGTCTTGAGCGAGCCGATGTCGAAGACGAGACCCGGGGGCTTCAGTACCGCGAGCTGAGCGAGTATGCGGCCGGATACGGCAAGCGGGGTTGCAACGACGATCACGTCGTAATCGACGCCCGCGTCGGTCCAGTTGCGGAACACGCCCGGCCCATCCTCTGCATGGACGTCCGCGACCGTCGTCTCGAACCCCTGGCTCGCGAAGAAATTGACGAACCAGCCGCCCATCTTGCCCCCGCCGCCGATCACGAGCACGCGCCTGCCATTACCCTGACCTTCCGCAATCACGCGCTCTCGCTCCTGGCTGGCCAGGGACGAACGGATGAGCTCGGTCAGGATCGTCTCGGCGAGCTCCGGATCGACACCGATAGCCTCGGCCTGGGCGCGGCCCCTGTCGATGACGTCTTTCTCGCGTGCGAAATCACGCGTCGCCGTACCCTGCGACAGCTTGCTCTGGCCGATGTCGCCGACGATGCGCTGGCGTTCAGCGATCAGGTCTATGATCTGCCTGTCGACGTCCGACAGCGCATCGCGGAGGTTTTCGAGGTTCATTGGTTTCCGTTAGCTCGTGCTGCATCATCAAGAGACCTCTTTTACAGGACTCTGGCAAAGCTGGGCAAGCCGGCGCCACACCTCAGTCGTCGTCGCGATGACGCCATTTCCGCTTGGAGTGGCCGCGCCGGTCGTGGCGCGGGCGATCGCGCTTGTGCCAGTAGCCGCGGTACCAGTCATAGTGGCGATGCCGCGAGCCGTAGTGAACGGGATGATGACCGCGACGATCGTAACGCCGCTCCCAGCTGTAAATTTCGAACAGCTGCCACCAGGCAAGGTTATGGTTATGGCGCAGCGACGTGCGGTGATACCAGGAGCGGAATCCCCGGTCGTGGTGCAGCCAATGCGGCATGTAGCGGTCACGATGAACGATCACGTGGCGGTGGTGCCGCGATTCGTGACGATCGTAGGACCGGTCGCTGGCCGAAGCGGTCTGGGCCGCGCCCAGGCAGAGGACGCAAATGACGGTGAGCGTGCCGATAGACTTGAACATGATGACCTCCGGTACTGTCGGGTTCGAGGCCATAGTAGGTACGCCGGCATGAACCGACGCTTAATGCAAGATACTGATTTCAATGATTTTATGAACGCCAGATGAACGAGGCGGCGGTGCGCCGGCGGCTCCCGGCACTGTCGCTTGCGGGGCAATCATGCGAATATCCGGGCTGCTGTCGAACAATGAATTCAAAGAACGGGCGGAGCGAGAACGATGAAGACACGCGCAGCAGTCGCATGGGAAGCTGGCAAGCCACTCGAAATCGAAGAGATCGATCTCGAGGGCCCGAAGGCCGGTGAAGTACTCTTGCGAAACGTCGCGACCGGTGTGTGCCACACCGATGCATTCACGCTGTCCGGCGAAGATCCCGAGGGCCTGTTTCCAGCCGTGCTCGGCCATGAAGGGGGTGCCGTGGTCGAAGAAATCGGCGCCGGCGTTACGTCGGTTGCCGTGGGCGATCACGTCATTCCGCTGTACACGCCCGAATGCGGCGAGTGCGACTTCTGCACGTCCGGCAAGACCAACCTCTGCCAGGCGATACGCGCGACCCAGGGCCAGGGCCTCATGCCCGACGGCACGTCACGATTCTCCATGAACGGGAAACCGATCCACCATTACATGGGCACGTCGACCTTCAGCGAGTTCACGGTGCTGCCGGAAATTGCGGTCGCAAAGATCCGCAAGGAGGCGCCGCTGGAAAAAGTCTGCCTGCTCGGCTGCGGCATCACGACCGGCATCGGTGCCGTGCTGAATACCGCGAGGGTCGAGCCCGGCGCCACGGTTGCCGTATTCGGGCTCGGCGGTGTGGGCTTGAGCGCCATCCAGGGAGCAACGATGGCGAAAGCGGCGCGAATTCTCGCCATTGACATCAATCCGGACAAGTTCGAACTCGCGAAGCAGCTCGGGGCGACCGACACGGTCAATCCGCGCGATTACGACGCCCCGATCCAGGACGTGGTCGTGGAACTCACCAACGGCGGTGTGGACTACTCGTTCGAGTGCGTGGGCAGCGTCGACCTGATGCGGTCGGCGCTCGAGTGCTGTCACAAGGGCTGGGGAGAATCGGTCATTGTCGGCGTCGCCGGCGCCGGGCAGGAGATCTCCACGCGCCCGTTCCAGCTCGTCACGGGGCGCGTCTGGCGCGGCACCGCCTTCGGCGGCTGCAAGGGCCGCTCACAACTACCCGGGATGGTCGAGCAGTACATGGACGGCGAGATAAAGATCGACGAATTCATCACCTACACCATGCCGCTCGAGGACATCAACAAGGCCTTCGACCTCATGCACGCGGGCAAAAGCATTCGATCTGTCATCCATTTCTGAGGCGGTCCTTTCATGACCCGCGTTGCTGTCGCAACCACCTCCGCGATCGCCGCTGACGCCGCCCGCGAGGTCGCCGCCCTGGGCGGCAATGCCGTCGACTGCGCGCTCGCCACGGCGCTCATGTCCATGAACACGGAACCCGGCGTCTGCGCGCTCGCGGGCGGCGCCTATGTCACCGTGTGGGTGCCGGGACATGACCCGGTGACCTTTGACGGCAACCACGCGGTGCCAGGGCACGGTCTCCCCGACGACGAACGCGGCCAGGGCAAGGTGCCCGTGCGCCTCGATTACGGCGGCGGCGTATCGACGATTGTCGGTCCCGGTTCGGTCGCCGTCCCCGGCGCGCTTGCCGCCGTCGAGAAGGCCTGGCAGCGCTTCGGCAGCCTGCCGTGGCGCGAACTGTTTCAGCCGACGATCGACATCGTCCGTGCCGGATTCCCGCTGCCCTCGGCCTGTCGTTACTACCTGGGCTACAGCGGCGAACTGATTTTCGACCGCAGCCGCGACGGCTACTCCGCCCTGCACGACGACGATGGCCGACTTTACGAGCGGGGTCGACTGATTCATGTCCCGCACCTCGCCGACAGCCTCACGGCGATCGCGTCCGGCGGCGCCCGGGTGTTTTACGAGGGCGAGCTGGCCGAGGCGATCGCCGCGCACGTGCGCAAAGGCGACGGCGCCCTGACCCGTGACGACCTGGGTGCTTACGAAGCGATCGAGCGGCCGGCCCTCGTGGCCGATATCGACGACTGGCATATCGCCACCAATCCACCACCGGCCGTCGGCGGCGCGGTGCTCACCGCCATGCTGCTCGCCTGCGGGGACCTGCATGCCAGCGAATGGGACAGGACGTTGCTCGACAAACTGATCCGCGTGCAAAGGGCATGCCTCGACTTTCGACGCGATCAACTCGATATCGCCGAGGACGTGGATGCCGCCGCGGCCGAACTCATCCGCGCGGCAAAACAGGGCCAGTTCCTGTCGCGCTGGTCTTCGTCATCAACCGTCCATACCTCGGCGGTCGACGATTCCGGCATCGCCTGTGCCGTTACCGCGTCGTCCGGCTACGGCTCGGGCGAAATGCCGGACGGCACCGGGCTGTGGCTCAACAACGGCCTCGGCGAAATCGAACTCAACCGGCGCGACGTGGATTCGCGCGAGCCCGGTGAGCGCCTGCCATCCAACATGGCGCCGACCGTCGCGCGCAGCAACGATGCGACCATGGCCATCGGTTCTCCGGGCGCCGACCGCATCACGACGGCAATCCACCAGGTGCTGGTCAATACGCTGCAGTTCGGCATGCCGCTCGCCGACGCGATTGCGCATCCTCGCATCCATGTCGACACCACGGGCGACACGGATCAACTCCGGACCGAACCCGGCCTCGACATGCCGGCGCTCGATCTGCCGCTACACTCGTTCCCGGACATCAACATGTACTTCGGCGGCGTCAGCGTTGCCACGTACGATCGCCGCACGGGTTTCGAGGTGGCCGCGGACGCGCGCCGTGAAGGCGGCGTGTTCCTCTCCGATGCGTGATCCCTTGATCGTCGTTTGATAGTCTGCGCCGCTGGTGACCGCGCGACAGTCACTGCAGTGGAGAATCGCTTGACCAGTCCTTATCTTGCAAAACGGCTGCCGGAGGTGTTGCCCGGCAATCCCATGCACTGGGCGTCAGCATGGCTCGACGAAGCCACACGTCAGAACGTGCAGCGCAACCCGAACTCGATGACACTCGCGACGGTCGATAGCGATCGAAAACCCTCGGCCCGCGTCGTGCTCTGCAAGGATTTCGTTGCGGACCCGGGTTATCTCGTTTTTTATACAAACTACAGTTCGCGCAAAGTCGCCGAGCTCCGCGCCAACCCGCTGGTCGCCGTTACGTTTCACTGGGACACGCTCGGGCGCCAGGTTCGCATCGAGGGAACCGCCGTGTTCTCACCCGCAGCCGAAAGCGATGCCTATTTCGCCACCCGCGACCGCGGCAGCCAGCTCGGCGCCTGGGGAAGCGATCAGAGCGCCCCGCTCGCTTCGCGGCAAGCGTTGCTGCGACAGCTTCACGACCGCGCCCGGGACCTGGGACTGAACGTCAGCGACGACCTGCAGTCCATAGAAAGCGCGGACCGTGCGGCGATTCCCCGCCCGGACCACTGGGGTGGCATACGTGTGTGGGCGAGCGCGGTCGAGCTGTGGATCGAGGGAGCCGATCGCATACATGACCGGGCGCGCTGGCTGCGTACACTCGACGAAACCGGCGCGCAGGATTTTGCCGGGAGCCCCTGGAAAGGGACCAGGCTGCAGCCCTGATCACGAGAAGCGATGAGCGAACTGATCTCCGAAGAACCTTGCCATTGCCCGTTCTGTGCCGAGCCGATATCGATCGTGGTCGATTATTCGGCAGGATCACAAACGTACATCGAGGACTGCCAGGTCTGTTGCCAGCCGATGGAGGTCTCCGTCAGCGTGGACGGTGACGGTTCCCGGTCCGTAGGGGTAGCCTGTGCCTAGGGCATTCATCGTGCTGCTGGCGATTCTCGCCTGCTGCCCGATGGCGGCCGCGCAGGTCACGCTGACCGAAGGAGCCGATATCAGCGTCGACGTCTCCGCCGACGGTCGCATCGTCATGGACCTGCTCGGCGGAATCTGGGTCGTGCCCGGGAAAGGCGGCACCGCCGAACCGTTGAATGCCGGGCTGCTGCCGGCAGAACGTCCGCGGTGGTCGCCGGACGCAGCCGCGATCGTCTTCGAGGCTCGCGCCGAGCAACGCAGCGGTCTTTACCTGTACGACTTCGCAAGCGACGAGGCGCGCGCACTTGGCGACGGCCATCACTCGGACCGCCAGCCCGACTGGCACCCGGACGGCAAGCGTGTCGTATTCGTTTCGCAGCGGCATGACACCGGGCTCGACCTGTGGGAACTCGACCTGCCCACGGGCCTGTCCTGGCGCATCACGAGTCACCCGGGCGATGAGAGCGAGCCGGCCTGGTCCGCGGACGGCCGTAATCTCGTCTACGTCAGGCATCACGACGATCGCTGGTCGCTGGTGCTGCGGCCATTCGGGCAACCCGACCGCGAACTCGTCGTCTCGGAGGAACGCCTGTCCGCACCATCCTGGCGGCCTGACGGAAGTCTCGTCACGTTTGCGCGCGAAGGCTCCGACGGCACCACCATGAACATGGTGATCCTGTCGGACCCGCTGCTCGAACGGGTACTCATCGATGATCAGGACCTTTTCATCACGCCGCTTGCATGGCTCGACCGGCAACAGATGCTGTACGCGGCGAACGGCCAGATTCGCAAACGGCAGTTCAACTCATGGGTATCGCGGACCGTGCCTTTCCGCGCGACGGTCGGCCGGCCGGTCGCGCACGCTCCGAGGACCGTGCCGGTTCGCGAACTTGCGCTGTTCGACGAACCCGCCGGCAAGCTGGTGATACGTGCTGCGAGACTGTTCGACGGCATCGGCGGCGGTTACCGGGAAGGGCTCGACATACTGATCGACGGCGGACGCATCAGTGCCATCGAGCCGCAGCAGGATCGCGCCGGCGCCGTGCTCGTGGACATGGGCAATCTCACCGTACTGCCGGGTTTCATCGACGGCTACGCGGCGCTGCCTCGGGAGGCCGGTGAACGCGTTGGGCCCGCGCTGCTGTCGTTCGGCGTGACGACGCTGGTTGCCGAGCACGAAGATGCCGACGAGCTCAACCAGCGCTGGTCGGGCGAGGATATTCCGGGACCGCGGGTACTCGAAGCCAGACCTGCCTCGGCAGCTACGGAGCCGGCCCCGTGGCTCGTCACCGTCGCCGGTGACATGAATGCCGGCATGGCGCAACGTGCCGCGGTCGAGCGCTGGCAACAGCAGGGCGTCCCCGTGCTCGCCGAAACCTGGCAGGCCGCACTCGGGTCCGGCGCATCACTGCTGCTCGGCGGCGCAGCGCTGCCCGGTTCACCGGGCGCTCACCAGTACCACGCCATGAAACGCGCCGCCGGCAGCAGCGAGCCGGTGACCATCGTTTCCGGGCTGGCCGATGCACAGACACCGAGTCTCGCCGCATTACTCGCATCCCGGCAGGCCGGGCTGCTCGGCCGTGAGATCGAGCCGGTCAGGCGCTTCGCCGCGCCGCCCCGCCTCGCGACCGGAACGACGACCGTGGTACTCGGCAGCAAGCCCAGCGGCCTCCCGGCAGGCCTCGGACTGCATGCCGAATTCAGGGCGCTCGCGGCCGCCGGGCTGACGCCGGAACAGACCCTGCGCGCGGCCGGGGTCAATGTGGCGGGCGCCCTCGGGCTGGGTTTGCAGCTGGGCCGTATCGCGGTCGGGAGCTTTGCCGACCTGGTCATCGTCGATGGCGACCCGCTCGCCGATATCGACCATGCCCTGCGCGTCGTCGGCGTGGTGCGCAACGGCCGGTTTTTCAGCACCATCGGCCTGATCGATCGTATTGGCGAATCGACAACCGTCGAATTATTTGACAAACCGCGAAGAAGAAACGCCTGGCAACGAGCGCCCCTTTGAAAAACGGCGTTTTTCGGCAGGCGGCGCAACGCCGGGGCCAGCAGGATCCGTAGGTCGGGATACTAAAACTATATTTTTCAATTAGTTAGCTTCGATTCTGGCCGAGCTGCATTATGTGCGGCGCAACAATAATGTCGAATTCCTTTACATACCGGTTTTTCGCGCCACGCGAGATTTTGTGTACCAGGCGCTAAAGCATTGAAAACCCAACCGCCTTTGGCGTGTTGGCACAGGTCTTGCTTTTATATGTTTGCCCAAGCGAAGTGTAACTGTGCTCGGTGGCACACAAGGAACAGACACAGGATTTAGACGCCAGAAGAACAATAATTACAAAAACAACAAGAGACTTTGACCCCGCCGCTCACGCCGCGGGGTTTTTTATTGCCCCACGCTCGCGGCATACTGCCCGGCATGCACAGACTCCTGCCGCTCCTGCTGCTCGGTATTCTCGGTGCCTGCAGCGACGCACCCCGGGACTTCGAAGAAGCGAGCATCGCCGAGCTGCACGACCAGATGCAGCGCGGCCAACTGCGCGCCGAGGAACTGACCGCCTGGTACCTGGAGCGCATAGAGCGCATCGACGCGGCCGGCGTTACGCTCAACGCGATCATCGAGGTGAACCCGGACGCAATCGCAATCGCCCGCTCGCTGGACGAAGAGTGGCGACAGTCAGGCCCGCGAGGACCGTTGCACGGCGTCCCCGTCGTACTTAAGGCGAACATCGATACGGCCGACCGGATGCATACCCACGCGGGTTCGCTGGCGCTCGCATCACACCAGCCACCCCGAGACGCGTTCGTCGTCAGTCGCCTGCGCGACTCCGGCGCGGTTATTCTCGGCAAGGCAAATCTCAGCGAATGGGCGAATTTCCGGTCACCGTATTCCAGCAGTGGCTGGAGCAGCATTGGCGGGCAGACCCGCAACCCGTATGACACGGCCCGCAACCCCTGCGGGTCCTCCAGCGGCTCCGCGGTGGTCGTCGCCGCAAACCTGGCGAGCGTCGCAGTCGGCACGGAAACCGACGGCTCGGTCGTGTGTCCTGCAGGCGTGAACGGCATCGTCGGCATCAAGCCGACGCTCGGACTCGTGAGCCGCAGCGGCATCATCCCGATTGCGCACAGCCAGGACACAGCCGGGCCCATGGCACGCACGGTGCGCGACGCCGCCATACTGCTCTCCGCGATGACCGGCATCGATGCAGACGATCCGGCGTCCGTGGCTGCGCCCGGGACCGTGTCCGATTACACGGCGAACCTGGCCGCCGACGGCCTGCAGGGCCGCCGCATCGGCGTGCTTCGCTCCTACACCGGCGCCGGCAGCAATCCGAAGGTCGAGGCTCTCTTCGAGGACAGCATTGCCGTGTTGCGTGAACAGGGCGCCGACATTACGGACCCCGTGGAGATCGACACGGGCGATATCGGGGCGGCGGAACTCGAGGTGCTCTATTACGAATTCAAAGCCGACCTCAACCGGTACCTCGAGCAGTCGGGTGCGCCGGTCGACTCGCTCGCCGCGATCATCCGCTTCAATGAAGCCAACGCGGAGCGAGTCATGCCGATCTTCGGCCAGGAACACATGCTCGCGGCAGAGGCCAGGGGCCCGCTCTCGGAGCCGGAATACGAGAAGGCACTCGCGGCCAGCGGGGCGGCGATGCGCGAAAAGCTGACCGCCGTCATGGACGAGCACGACCTCGATGCGCTGGTTGCGCCAACGAATGGTCCCGCCTGGATGACGGACCACGTCAACGGCGACAACTACCAGGTCGGCAGTTCGTCGTTCGCGGCCGTGTCGGGATTTCCGAACATCACCGTGCCGGCCGGGTTTATCGCCGGACTGCCGATCGGGCTATCGTTCATAGGCCGCGCGTTTGCGGAAAAAGACCTCATCGAAATGGCCTACGCCTTCGAGCAGGCAACCCTCGTCCGGGAGCCACCCGAACTCTGATGCTCGCGGTTCGTTTGTGTCGAATTGCGACCTGTTTTGCGGTGTTCCCACGTTCACTATGGCCTAATTGAGCGTCGACCAGGTCTTCCGCTCCCCATCCATGTTCAAAGCCGCCCGTATTACAGTCCTTCTTTTCGTCCTGTTCATGGTCGCCATGGGCACCTGGCTCGCCGAGCGGCGCAGCACGGACTGGAACAACAGCCTGTGGGTCAAGATCTACCCCATCAATGGCGACGGCTCCGGTGTGAGCGAGAAATACATCGACGGCCTGAGCGTCGACACGTTCGCGGGTATCGAACAATTCCTTGCCCGCGAGGTGCAACGCTACGACCACGGCCTGGCCCGGCCGGTTCGCATCGAACTGGGTGAGCCGGTTCGGGAGCAACCGCCGACGATCGGCGATACGGGCAGCATGTTCGACATCATGCTCTGGTCGCTGAAGATGCGGTGGTGGGTATCCGACGTAGCCGGCGACCAGGATCGTATCGAGCCCGACGTGCGCATATTCGTGCGCTACCACAGCCCGCAGAAGACCCTCAGGCTCGAGAACTCGGTGGGCGTGCAGAAGGGCATGTTCGGCGTCGTCAACGCCTATTCGAACCGCAAGTATGCCGGCAGGAACAACGTGGTCATTGCCCATGAATTCCTGCACACGCTCGGCGCCACGGACAAGTACGATCTTGCGACCGGCATTCCGCTGCCTCCGCACGGCCTCGCGGAGCCGGACCGCTCGCCGCTCTATCCGCAGACGAAAGCGGAAATCATGGGCGGGCGCATTGCCGTCGCAGCCGACGACATAATGGAACCCCGAAATCTCGGCCACGTCGTCATCGGCCCGCTGACGGCAAGAGAAATCCGCCTGTCGGAATAGCCGCATCGGCGCTTCCTCTGCCGCGGCCGCTGGGCTAGGCTTTCGGGATGCCCGGCAAGGACACCAGTTTGCTACACGTATCGGGGCTTCGCGTCAGGGTGCCCGGGCGCGTGCTGGTCGATGCGCTCGACATGACCCTCGCCGGTGGCGAGTTCATTGCCGTGCTCGGTCGCAACGGCAGCGGCAAGACACTCTCCCTGCTTACGCTCGCCGGGCTGCGTCTGCCCGATGCAGGCAGCATCCGCCTGGGCGGCGACGCGATGGATGCGTTACAGAGGCAGCAGGTGGCGAAGCGACTCGCGTTGCTGCCGCAGGACACCGACGATATTTTTCCGGCGACCGTGCTGGATACCGCGCTCATCGGCCGTCACCCGCACATCGGGCGCCTGCGCTGGGAATCGCCGGAAGACCATGAGCGCGCGCGCGACTCGCTCGCGAAGGTTGGTATCGCGGATCTTGCAAATCGCGATGTCCTGTCGCTGTCGGGCGGCGAGCGCCGCCGTCTTGCCATTGCCCAGATCCTCACTCAGGCGCCCGATGTCTACCTGCTCGACGAGCCGACCAACCACCTGGACCCACAGCACCAGGTCGACACGCTGCGCATTTTCCGGCAACTGGCCGACAGCGGTGCGGGCGTTATCGCCAGCCTGCACGACGTCAATCTCGCGGCGCGCGTCGCGGACCGCTGCCTGCTGTTGTTCGGCGACGGGCGCTGGGAATTCGGAGCGACCGGTGAAGTGCTGGACGAGGAGCGTCTCGAAGCCCTGTTCGAAACGCCGATGGAAGCGGTGAACTGGCGGCACGGACGGCTGTTTGTTGCAGGCGGCGGGCGGCCCTGAGTCGCCGCTCAGGCGACGTAACCCTTGAGAAGATCGAGGTAATGCGCATGCAGCGCGGGATTGGCAGCGAGCACGGAACGCGTTTCGAGCCCGGGAGGATTGCCGTTGAGATCGGTGAACACACCACCCGCTTCCGTGACCAGTACCGACAGCGCCGCGATGTCGAGAATGTTGACGTCCGACTCGATCACTGCCTCGATCTTGCCTGCTGCGAGCAAGTGGTAGTGATAAAAATCACCGTAGCCCCGGATGCGATCCGCCGCCGCAACGATCTCGCCCAGTTTCTCCCAGCCATCACTCTTCGCAAGTGACTTCAGGTTGCCCGTGGAGACCGCAGCCTTCCCTGG
>Ga0193947_1000191_pt1 | contig 12544 bp, 10 predicted proteins | sample FRT_01_MG_FD_161267 | JGI IMG/M metagenome (GOLD analysis project Ga0193947, IMG submission 161267) | Sediment microbial communities from the Broadkill River, Lewes, Delaware, United States - FRT_0-1_MG | ecosystem: Environmental > Aquatic > Freshwater > River > Sediment | place: USA: Delaware... | reverse complement strand
CGCGTCGTTCGTCGTTTCGAGGTATTGCAGTAATCTCAGGTAGCCGCCGGTTTTCAAAAGGTCGGAACACGCCGTGATGGTCTGCATTCCCGACGCGAGCAGATCCGGCGCGTTGAAGCAATTCGCCCCTGCGGAAAACGACATCGGCAGTTTCCCGTCAAACTGCTCGGCCAATTGCTGCGCAAGGTTAACGGTAAGCGCGTGAAGTGGTCGCCCGGACAGGTACATCATCTTCTCGCTGTCGTCGAAGACGGAGCGAGTGTTTTCGACTTCAAGCGTGTTTGACAGTTTTACGCCGAAATCGAGGTCACAGCCTTTCGCGATTGACTGCAGGTTTCCCAGCATCTTCACGGCGTCGGCGTATTTCAAGTCATGCTCGAAGGCGATGTCCGGCACCACGACATCGGAGAATTGCAGGTCCTCATTCAGGATCGTGCGTACCCGCTCGGGTCCGAGCAATGTCGGGTTGCACTTTACGAGCGTGTGCAATCGCCGCTCTTGTAACAGGTAGGCGCTGATGCTCTCAATCTCGCCGGGTGGGCAGCCGTGCATTGTTGACAGGGTCACGTTGTCGGAGACGCAGTCGGGAACCTCTATGTCCCGCACCTCGGGATAGAAACGAGCGACCTGCTCAATGACCGCTTGTTTGTGCCCGGAGCAATCCTGCATCTGATCCAGGAACCACTGCATGTTCGGCTTCTGGATGCCTTCGAGGTCGTAGCCGACGCTGAGGTTGAACACGACACCCGGCGCCCCGCCAGGGAAGCCGAGCTTGTGGTGCAGCGCATGTATCAGGACCCAGGCACGAAGATACTCATCGAAGGACTGATTGACTCTCAGCTCCTGTGACCACTCGACGTTGTAGCCTTCGTCCTCCATGTCGATGCAGGGCTTGGAAACATCCAGCACATCGAGTGTCTGCACGGTCTTGAGTTCGATGTAGCGCGCGCCGCACAGCCAGGAGGCCACGATGTTCTGCGCCATCTGCGAGTGCGGTCCCGCGGCAGGACCGAAGGGGGTCTCCAGCAAGTGGCCAAACACGGTCGTGCGGAAGGGGTCGTGTTCGCCAGGCCGGTAGAAGTGCTGGCGCGGTATGGCAAAGATCGAATCGTGAGTATCCAGCTCAGAGAATACCCAGGCGGCCAATTGCTCGGAACTGATTGGTTGAAACAACTCGGACATATGAATTTATTGGACCGTCAATGCCCGATTCGTAGAATAGGCACTTGCCGCAAGGATGCTGCGCTATTTCCCTGTCTTTGCCAGGTGTAGCCCGATGCTAGCTTTGTGGCGGGGCTATTGTATGGAGTTCGATTATTTTGACCATTTCAGTCGTGCCACCCTTATAATGGCGCCCGCTCCGGATATCGGGCAGCCACCAATGGTAAAGACACGAGCATGAGCACCGCAAAAATCATCTATACGAAGACCGACGAAGCACCGGCACTTGCCACCTATTCGCTACTGCCGATCGTCAAGGCATTCACGGACTCCGCCGGCATTGCTGTGGAGACACGGGATATCTCTCTCGCGGGGCGTATCCTGGCGAGCTTCCCCGAGAACCTGAGCGATGAGCAACGTCAAAACGACGCGCTCGCAGAGCTCGGTGACCTGGCCAAGACGCCGGACGCTAACATCATCAAGCTGCCAAATATCAGTGCCTCGATCCCGCAGCTCGCCGCCGCCATTGCCGAGCTGCAGTCGCAGGGCTTCGATATTCCTGACTATCCGGAAGAGCCGGGGACCGACGCCGAGCGGGACATCAACGCGCGCTATTCGAAGGTGTTGGGTAGTGCGGTCAATCCGGTGCTGCGCGAAGGCAACTCCGATCGTCGAGTTGCAGCTGCTGTGAAGGTCTACGCGCAGAAGCACCCGCATTCGATGGGTGACTGGAGTTCCGACTCCAGGTCTCGCGTTGTGCACATGGATGAGGGCGATTTCTACTCGAGCGAACAGTCAACCATTGTTGCATCTGATGGCAATCTGCGCATCGAGCTCGAGACTGCTGATGACACGACTGTGTTGCGAGATGCAGTCCCCGTACTGAAGGACGAAGTCATCGACGCGTCGTCTATGGATTGCGTGGCGCTGCGCGAATTTTTCGCACGGGAAATTGACGCGGCAAAGGCCGACGGCGTGCTGTGGTCGCTGCACCTCAAGGCGACGATGATGAAGGTGTCGGACCCGATCATGTTTGGACATGCTGTTCGTGTTTATTACGACGCCGTCTTTGAAAAACACGGCGAGCTATTCGACGAGCTCGGCGTGGATGCCAGCAACGGTATTGGCGACGTGTACGCAAAAATCGGCGAGTTGCCGGACGACAAGCAGAGCGAGATCAAGGCAGATATCGAGGCCATGTACGCCACGCGTCCGGCGATGGCGATGGTCGATTCCGACAAGGGCATTACGAACCTGCATGTGCCGAGCAATGTCATTATCGATGCGTCCATGCCGGCAGCCATTCGCACGTCGGGCAAGATGTGGGGCCCGGACGGCCAGCTGCAGGACACCAGCTATACGATTCCTGATCGTTGTTACGCGGGCATTTACCAGGAAGTCATCGAGTTCTGCAAAAAGCACGGTGCTTTCGACGTCACCACGATGGGCAATGTCTGCAACGTTGGTCTGATGGCGCAGAAGGCTGAAGAATACGGTTCGCACGACAAGACTTTCGAAATTCCGGCGGACGGCACCGTCCGGGTTGTCAACGAGTCAGGCGAGGTGCTGATAGAGAGCGCTGTTGGTCAGGGCGACATCTGGCGCATGTGCCAGACGAAAGACCTGCCAATCCGTGACTGGGTCAAACTGGCTGTCAGCCGGGCACGGCAAACCGGATCTGCAGCGTTTTTCTGGCTCGACCCGGAGCGCGGACATGACGCCAACCTGATCGGCCTGGTGAACCGTTACCTCGAGAGCCACGATACCGAGGGCCTCGACATCCGCATCATGTCGCCGGTTGAGGCGATGCGTGCGACGCTAGAGCGCGTGAAAAATGGTGAGGACACCATTTCGGTTACAGGTAACGTTCTGCGTGACTACCTTACCGACCTGTTCCCGATTCTCGAACTCGGCACCAGTGCAAAAATGTTGTCGATTGTTCCGTTGCTTGCCGGCGGCGGCCTTTACGAGACAGGTGCTGGTGGCTCCGCGCCGAAGCACGTGCAGCAGTTCATCAGTGAAGGGCATCTGCGCTGGGACTCACTCGGAGAGTACCTTGCTATTGCAGTGTCGATCGAAGAGTTGGCCGAAAAAACCGGCAACACAAGAGCCAGGATTGTTGCCGATGCGTTGAATGACGCAAACGCACGGTACCTCACCGAAAACAGGTCGCCGTCGCGCAAAGTGAATGAGCTCGATAATCGCGGCAGCAGTTTCTACCTTGCGATGTACTGGGCCCAGGCAGTGGCGGCACAGGACAGCGACGCTGAGCTTGCGCAGAAATTCTCTGCCGTAGCCGATGCACTTTCCGAGAACGAAGAGCTCATTCTCTCCGAGCTCGATGCGGCGCAGGGACAAGGTGTCGATGTAGGTGGTTACTACAACCCGGACGACACGCTGGCATCGGCTGCGATGCGTCCCAGCGCCACGCTAAACGGAATAATAGACAGCATCTAGACTACTCTTGATGTAGACACGCCGCGTTTCCTGTCTAGCTGCGCGTCAGTCGAATACACCGAAGATGTGGCTGTACTTCAGGATAAACTCGCGGCCCGTTGTTGGCGCGCCGACACCCCGCTCGTCGACTTCATTGTAGACCAGGAAGAGGCCCGAGTTTGCGGACTGCAACCAGGAGAAGCGAATATTGGTGCCGATTTTGTCAGCCTGTTCGTTGTATTGGACGAGCGCCTGGATCTGCATCTTTGGCGTGAACGAGTATGAAATTCGCCACCTCGCAAGATTGGCGGTGAAATCACCGTTCTCGTAAGGCAGATCAAACTTGTTGTAGTTGATCGAGAACGAGGTTCGGAAAGTCTCACCAATACGGTATGCGATCCATGGATTTAATGCGAAACGATCGCCACCGAAACGGCCGCCAATCGTTGCGTTTAATCCATAGCTTAGCGGTTGCGATTCGTCGCTGTTGGTATGGATTCTGACGTCCGTGTGATCGTACGTGTCCGCGGGAATTATGACTCCAGGAGCGATCTCGAACGGATCAATGACACCGTCACGTGTAGCTTCGAGGATGAGGGCGATGCCGGCACCTGAGCGATAGGTGATGGGCAAGTCGATGTGAAAAAGTCGGGACTCGTTAAAGCCATCAAACTTCCAGTAGTTGCGGAAGGTGATGTGCGGCCGCAGCTCGAGGATTGTTTCCCAGTTGTCGTTACGAATCCGGCGTAATACAAAGGCTTCGACATAGCGGTAATCTGTGCGGGACAGGAAGCCAACTTCGGGATTAAAGTTCTCCTCAATTTCGGTATAGCCGAGGCGGAAATCCCACAATGACGAACTGTAGTCGCCCTGCACCGAGAAGGCTTCGTCACTATCGCTCAGCCCCGGGGTATCCGTTATCGCGAACCAGCCATTGAACGCCAGGTTTTCGCCTATTCCCCATCGACCGTCGACAGCGTATGCACGATTCTTGTCATCCGCTGCAGAAACCAGAAAGGAACCATCACCGTCACGGTCGGTGAAAATCATGCCGATGGAGGATCGATTCGGCAGCTCCTGGCTTATGCGTGCAACCGTGAACTTGTTTCCCGGTGCAATATCCTGCACCGCCTCGGTCTGCATATGCAGCAAGCCGATATTCGTGGCATTGCCGATCTTCCCTGAGAGTCGCAGGCCCCCGTCGACCGGGATGACCGTGCCATCATCGGCAATGCCGATGCGGCGGCTGAAGAATAATTGGGCGGACTGCGAGTTGCCGACGTCAAACAGCGCTGCATTCTCCAGGAAGAAGGGACGTTTTTCAGGGAAGAACAGATTAAATCGATCGAGGTTGATCTGTGTCTCGTCGGCTTCCACTTGTGCAAAATCGGTGTTGTAGGTGGCGTCGAGCGTCAGGCTTGGTGTAATTGAATACTTGACGTCAATACCAAACTCGGTGTCCGTTTCGGTGCCATCGAGGTCGGCGCCGCGCCGTGCCCGCGCCAGGCCGTAAGGCGTAATCTGGAGGTTGCGCTGCGACGGGGTTTCTATGCCACGCAGGGTGCCGGCCTCGGATACGCGATAGAGATTGCGGTTGCGTTCCAGTGGGGCCCAGAATGCAACTTCATTGTTGCGGCGGATGTTGCGTTGGAAATTGATGCCCCAATCTTGCGACTTGCCAGCGCCAAAGCGCAGCGTGCTGAACGGGATCTCGAATTCCGCGCTCCAGCCGAAATCACCAATCTTCGACCTGACCTGCCAGGTGGCATCCCAGTTCAGGTTGATACCGCCGGCACCGAAATTCGCGTTGCCGCCGGTTCCTTCCTGGGTTACCTGGCCGTCGTACAGGATGCCCGCGGCATTGGTTCCAAACACAAACCCGTTCTGCCGGTCGAGCATGCCGTCGATGATCATCAGGAACGCATCGGTATTGCCGAGGGAAGAATCGCGGCGGCTGTCGGTGACGATTATTGCGTCGGGATCGTCATCATAGGCAACGACACCGACATAGAGCGAGTCATTCGAAAAGCCGACAAAGACCTCTGTTCTCTGCGTGGCTGGCGCGCCTTCGTCGGGCCGAATCTGCCAAAAGCGTGTTGCAGGAGTGACCCCGGCCCAGGCGTTGTCATCGAGCACGTCGCCGTCGATCGTTGGGGTCGATAACAGCGCATGAGCATTCATCACTGGCGGCGAAGCAGGGCGCTGCTGGGCCACGGCGACAAGCGGCAACAGGAGGACAAGGCAGACTAGTCCTCGTGTCGATTTCAATTTGATTACCTTGGCTGAAGACGTCAATTCTAGCGTACGATTGCGTGGTACAGGCGAGATGTCTATAAGTAAAAATAACCAGCGGCCCGGTCGAAATAGCAAAGATCCAATGAACAACTTCGGGCCCGTTGTCGGACGTCTTGATAGCCACACAGAAGGGAAATGCTTATGCATCTTGGGACTCTGGACTTAGCTGTCGTCGCAATCTATGCGTTTGCACTGTTGTTTATCGCCCAGTGGGTGTCACGCGAGAAATCCGGCCACCAGAAAGACACCAAAGATTATTTTCTGGCAGGACGCGCGTTGCCCTGGTGGGCCATCGGTGCATCGCTTATAGCAGCAAACATATCGGCCGAGCAGATCATCGGCATGTCCGGTTCAGCATTCGTCATGGGCATCGCAATCGCGTCTTACGAATGGATGGCAGCGCTGACGCTGATCATTGTCGGCAAATACCTGTTACCCGTATTTCTGAAGCACCAGATTTACACGATGCCGCAGTTTCTCGAGCAGCGTTACGACCACCGGGTACGCATGGTACTGGCAATATTCTGGCTCGGGGTCTATGTGTTCGTGAATCTCACGTCGATCCTCTGGCTCGGCGCGTTGGCAATCAACACGGTAACCGGACTCGACCTTACCTTCGCGCTGGTGCTGCTCGCTGCATTCGCTGCAGCATACTCTTTGTATGGGGGTCTCAAGGCGGTCGCGCTAACGGACATCATCCAGGTGGTGTTACTCGTATTTGGTGGCCTTCTGATTGCGTATATCTCAATGAACGAAATTTCCGGTGGCGCTGGCGTTGTCGCCGGCTTCAAGATGGTGCTCGAGCAGGTGCCTGACAAATTCGACATGATTCTGTCGAAAGACAATCCTCATTACATGAGTTTGCCCGGCATATCGGTGCTCGTTGGTGGCATGTGGGTCATGAATCTGTCGTACTGGGGTTTCAATCAGTACATCATTCAACGCGCGCTTGCCGCAAAGAACAGCAGGGAAGCCCAGAAGGGCATTATTTTTGCAGCCTTCCTCAAGTTGCTGATGCCGGTTCTTGTCGTACTCCCAGGTGTCGCCGCGGTTGTTCTCGCGCCGGATCTATCTGCGCCGGACAAGGCCTACCCCGAGGTCATGAAGCTGTTGCCGTCAGGAATAATGGGCCTCGTGTTCGCGGCCTTGATTGCCGCGATCGTGTCGTCGCTTGCATCGATGATGAACAGTATCTCGACGATTTTCACGATGGACATCGTGAAGCACTATGGTGGCCGCTCGGAGCAGCAGCTCGTTACTATCGGGCGAATGGTGAGTTTGACCGCGCTGATCATTGCCGGTGTTGTAGCACGGCCATTGCTCGGCAGCTTTGATCAGGCGTTCCAGTACATCCAGGAGTTCACCGGCTTCTTCACACCAGGTATCGTCGCGATCTTCCTGCTCGCTATTTTCTGGAAGAATGCGACCGCGAATGGCGCGCTTGCAGCGGCGATCGGCTCAGCCGTATTCTCAATTGCTGCCAAGGTGTACTGGCCTTCGTTGCCGTTCATTGACCGCGTCGGACTGGCTTTTGTGCTGTGCTTGGTGCTTGGTATGATCGTATCCCGAACGCAGGGTACAGCGGCGCATCCCGATGCTATCGAGTACAACCAGGTCGATACTTCGACAACCGCCGGCTTCAACTGGGCCTCGATCGCCATTATTCTGATTCTCACGGGGCTTTACGCTACTTGGTGGTAATCATGATCAGTCGAGAAGAGAACACCGGTACAAACCCATGGTCGTATTCGGGATGTGAAACACTGTGTTTCCCGAGATACCGGTGGCGGCGCAATAGGCGGTCGCTTAAACTGGCCATGATAAAGAGGCTGGTGCTATGAAAATCATTTACTTAGCGCTTTTCGCGCCGATCTTCCTCGTCGCCTGCGCGACCAGGACCGTCGACGAAGTGCCGTACGATCCGCTGCAGGACTATGAAGAGGTCGACGCGGCGACGATTCTCGATGCGCCAAAGCCAGTACCCGGAAACTTCGCGCCCGAAAATCTGTTCCAGGTCGAGCATGGTGGCTACCTGGTCGAATTGCTGGGCTGCGGGTCTTGCCACACCGACGGCGCGCTCGAAGGTGTACCTGATTTCGATCGGGCACTCGCCGGATCACGTATCGGGATTGCCTATAGCAACCCCCTCGGCACGGACAGGCCGGGCATCATTTATCCGGCGAACCTGACACCCGATGAAGAGACAGGCCTTGGCGAGTGGAGCGATATCGAGATCGAGCGTGCTATTCGTGCCGGGCTTGGACGTCATTCCGGCAAGCAAGTCGCAGCGATGCCATGGCGCGGTTACACCAGGCTGACGCAGGAAGATATGGCTGCAATCGTCGCCTACCTGCGCAGCATCAAGCCGGTATCACACAAAGTACCTGACGAAGTGTTGGCTGGCGATGAAGCCGAATACCCGTTCGTCTATTTCGGCGTTTACCGAAGCCGCAACGAAAAATAGCTAGTTATTTGCAGACAGGATCTGGTCGATAATCTCAAACGGCAGGTCGCCCGCGTGCAATGAGATTGCGATGAGAGCGTCGGAGCTCAAGTCGCCTGCCGGCAAAATAAAACCCTGAAGCCACCCGATACTCTCGTCGACCTCGACCATACCGAGATCGGTTGCTTCAGCGTTGAATTTGAAATTGCTGTAGCAGACCGAACCGCCGCGTACCCGAAACTTAGATGGTCTGCCGGACTCGATCAGTGCGTACACCTGCAGCTCGCCACCGTCGGAGGCGTCGACCTGCCAGGTGTACCAGCCGTCATCGGCTGGTACGTTGAAATTTGCGCCGTGTGATTCGCTTGTAATGACAGCCGCAGTAAAGAGGGCGATCAGAACGAGACGGATGGCCGTTTTCATTGGTCGCCACCTTCGAGTGCCGCATCGATAACCTCCATCATGGCGTCACTGTCCATGATAGCCAGCATCTGCAGCAGGTCGCGCTTTTCCCTGGCGTCGGTGCTCTCTTTATAGAGCTCCAGTACACCGTCGTCATACCCGGATATCAACATACCCTCGAGGGCGGCGTGCCGGATGTCGTCCGTCTCGGCACTTCTGTAAATTTCCATCAACGTTGCGTTGACGTCGTCTCCACCGGCGATGCCCAGGGCCTGGATAAGCTCTTCTGTAAATCCGCTGCTTTCGCTTAGCGCTTGAAGTTTGTCGACAGCGCCCATAACACCAAGCATCTCGACCGCATTTTCGAACTCCTCAGCATCGGAAGCGCTTTCCGCGACGGCGAACACGGCATCAACATCGCCAGCGATCATGTAGGCCTGGAGTACCGCCTCACGCAGATTTTCATCGCCCGAATTATAGAGGCCCTGGAGTCCTGCAAGTGCTTCGGCATTTCCGCCGATACCAATCATGCGCACGGCTTCGCTGCTGAGTTCCGAATCGCCGCTGCGTGCAATATCAAGCAACCGTGCCTGTGCTTCTGGCAGGTCGATCTGGCTCAGCACAAACAATGCGCGTTCTTTGACCTCGTCGGTGTTGTTGCCATCGAGTACTTTAATGACCAGTGGCAGCGCGCGCTCCGGTGGTGCGGAGATCAGCGCTTCGAGCGCTGCGACTTTCAGAACTTCAGTCGAATCTTCAGCATCGCTGACTTCGGTTTGTGCAAGGCTTGCGTTCATCGCTAGCAGGGCGCCAGCGGCAATAATTAGTTTGAAACGGATGGTCATGTTTGAATTCCTGGTTGACTGGTATCTGTCTCATTCGATGCATCACGCGACAATTTGGTTAGCATTACGTTGAGCTCAAATACGAGCTGCGCCTGAAGCGCAGCGGCGTCTTCGGGCGAGATATCTTCGGCTGCGAGCTGCAGGAGGACGGGTTCAAAGGCACGCAATACGCGCGCCAGGCTCTGCGAGTTGTTTTGTATAGCAGCACGCTCGAAAAACCGGTTTTTCTCGATGATCTGCAGGGCCAGCATGCTGCGATCGGCGGCTGACTCGGCTGGCAGGCTCGACAACTCCTGGAACGTGTCGCGAAAATGCACCTGAACTCCGCGTGTAAATGCCCCGGGAATGGCAGCCGGCGCCATGATTTCCGGATCGACGCGTGTCATATTGAGGCCAATGCCGATCGCGAGAGCGGCTGCTATGGCTGCACCCCAAACGAATGACCACGGATTGAACGAGCGAGCCGGCAGCTGCTCCTTTTGGTGCTCCTGTCGTGCGGCGCGGTCAATTGCGTCATGCCAGCGTTCAACGGTGTGCGAAGGTACAGCTGCAATGTCCGGCTCTGACATGCCATTCAGCTGCCGGCATAGTGCCTCGTATTGCGCAGCAACGGCGGCATCGGAATTGATCGCCGCTTCAACCTGTTGGCGCTCACGCTTGCTCAGACCGTCGTTGTAGTAATAGAGAATAAGAGTGTCTTCGTTCATGCTTGTTCACCTTTGAGGCTGCCCATGCGCACACGCAACTTGCGTACGGCACGAAAGACAGCCTGTTTGACGGCGCCGACGTCGGACCCGACTTCTTCGGCAATTTCCTTGAGGCGCCACTGTTCGAGGTGTTTGAGGACAAAGCAGACCCGTTCGAACTCACTGAGGTGAGTCATCGCGGCAGACAATCGCTTGCCGAGTTCATATTCGGCCTGCACGGTCTCCGGTGTGTCCGCGTCATCTTCAATATCTGTTTCCAGTGGTTCAAAGGCAGCGGGCCTGTTCTTCCTTAGCAACTGCAGTGCCGCATTGATGGCGATGCGGTGAATCCATGTGTCGAGTCGGGCCGTGTTGTCGAACTGGTGTCGCTTGTTCCAGGCATTCAGCAGTGCGTCCTGGACAGCGTCCTCGGCCAAATCCCGGTTACGCGTTATTTTCAGGCATGCGGCAAACCAGCGGTCGGATCGGTCCGAGATCGCCGCATGAAAGTCCGCCTGGGTTGGCGTGCCCGGGGTCTGCAAATTTGCCACCATCAGATATTCGATGCTTCAGGCTCGCACTTGGTTAGCAAGCTCGCAAGCAGAAACCGCGCCATTTCGGTGTATAGTTTAAATTGTCACTTAATCAGGGGGGAGTTTTATGCGCTTACTAACGCTTTCGGTCCTGCTGTTTGCAATGATGTCGGCAGCGCAAGCCAAAGATGTTGTAACTGTCAGCCAGTTCACACCATTTTCCGAGGATAGCGGCGCAACGGATGCCGTTAAAGAAGAATGTGCAATGCAGGAACGCCTGCCGAAATACCTCAAGAGTTATGCCAAAAAGCATACTGATATCGTATTTACGACCGAGGAGCTCGAGAGCATCGAGGGCAAGGTTCTCTGGTTGGAGTTTGATCATGTGTTCGCGCCTGGCGGTGGCGGGTACAGTGGCGCAAAGTCCGTCGAGGTTGTCGGCGAGCTCAGGGAGAACGGAGAGGTGATCGCATCGATGACAGTTGATCGCGCGGCGCTTTTTGGAATGACCCCGGGGACCTGCTCCATGCTGAAGCGCGTCGCAAAGAAACTGGGCGAAGACATCGCCCAGTGGCTTGAGGCTCCTGAAATGGATGCGATGCTGGGCGACGCCGCGCCGGAGGATTAAAGCTCGAGATCAGCGGATATCTGGTCCCACAGGGGTTTCCAGGTTGTCCATTTGTGTCCGCCCTCGTGTGTGTAGACACGCGAGGGCCGGATGACATCGAGTAGCTCTTCGTAGCCGTCCGCCATACCGTCGGACAAGCCATAGGCGAGGATTAGCGGCGTCTGATCGGCGCCTCGCGTCGCATCGCGTATGTATTTCCATATCGCGATTTCGTAGTCTTTCAGCCCCTCGCCCTCACCGTCCCATGTCTCGAGCGGCCCACTGTCCACGATAGTCCTGATCGCGCTTCGATCACCCAGGAACGGCGCCAGCAGGATGACCCCATCGACCTGCGTCGGGTGTTCGGACGCATACAGGAGCGAGCCGAGTCCGCCCATTGATACGCCGAGCAGCCATACCTTCTCGTAACCCGTTGCCCGGGCCGGAATAACGATATCCTCATGCAAGCGTTCGAGCAGGCTGCGCTGCATGTAATAACCCAGGTGCGCGTCAACGGCGACGGTATCGAAGCCAAAATGCTGTCCTGCTTCCTGAAATCCTTCCCGCATGAAGACGTCGGCCCGATCGCCCCTGCCGGGCAGCATGACGACCAGAGAGCGGGCCCTGGAGCCCTCGTTTGTGGTCTCGATGCTGGGCATTGGTGTCTCTGTCGGCGCCAGCCCGATACATCCGGACAACAGCGGGGCGGCGGTGAGGGCAATAGCGCCAAGCAAATTCTTCAGACTCTGGTGCATTTCGTATAGCGGTGAAGGAAGTTGATCCACGGAGAATACCAATATGTGCAGCGGCTGGAACCGGGGGCATACAAGATGAAACAAATTAATTCGAGGATTAGCGACCGCTTCCAGCGACAAAACGCAGGGCGTTGTCTTTCACAACTGCAGTATTACTGGCATCCCAGCGGTAAAGAAGCAGCTGGTCATGCGCGGCGGTCGTTGTCGCCAGACCGACGAAAGCATCGCCGAGCGTGTATACGCTGAGTACGGCAGGCAGATCGTTCTTTGTGCAAGCCTCGATTTGCGGCGGCGTGACATGACACTGCAAGCTGCTAAGCCCGCCGGCAATGCCCGTCCCGGTCGCTTTAAGCCACGCCTCTTTCAGCACCCAGAGCAAAT
>Ga0193947_1000190_pt1 | contig 12546 bp, 10 predicted proteins | sample FRT_01_MG_FD_161267 | JGI IMG/M metagenome (GOLD analysis project Ga0193947, IMG submission 161267) | Sediment microbial communities from the Broadkill River, Lewes, Delaware, United States - FRT_0-1_MG | ecosystem: Environmental > Aquatic > Freshwater > River > Sediment | place: USA: Delaware... | reverse complement strand
AAAGCCGAGAAGCTGTTGCGGAACGAGGCTGGCCAGCCGGCCGTCCCCGGCTATCACGTCCTGCGAGAGTCCGTCGATCAAGGCTCGCGCAATATTCGTCGGCACCGACGTCACCAGGCGCAACCAGTATGAGGACAGGCGCGGCGTGAGGACGCGAACCGGAATGATGCGCGTGGTCTTGCCGACGAGTTCGGCATATTGCCGCATGATCTCAGCATACGTAAGTTCGTCGGCACCACCGACGTCGTAGGTTTCACCGGCAGTCTCTGCGAGGACCGGTGCGTCGGCGAGGTAGCGCAACAGGTTGCTGAGGGCTATCGGCGTCGAGCGCGAGAAAACCCAGCGTGGCGTTATCATGATGGGCAGATGATTGACGAGGTCACGTATTACTTCCCAGGCTGCGGAACCGGGTCCGATAATCATCCCGGCACGAATCTCTGTCACCGGAACGCTACCCGCGCGGAGGATGTCTCCGGTTTCCTGACGCGAGCGCAGATGCTTCGATTTCGGTGATTCCGGAACCAGGCCTCCGAGATAGACAATGCGCTTAACACCTTGCCGTGCGGCCGCGTCGGCAAAATTTCGCGCGGCCGTGGCATCCAGTTCGGGGAAGTTCTTGCCTGCGGCCATCGAGTGTACGAGGTAATACGCGATATCGACGTCTTCAAGAACGCTGTCCAGGGACTCCGGGTGCAAAGCGTCCGCCTCAGCCAGCACGACATCCTGCCAGCCGCGGCCTTCGATGACCTCGACATTGCGCGACGACGCTCGCACCGGCAAGCCCCGAGATGCGAGGTATGGCGCAAGATGACTGCCGATGTAACCACTCGCGCCGAATACAAGCCGGCAGCTCATCGATATCCCGGTAAGCAGTTAAAGACGGCCATTGCAGTAATTTTGCCCAGTTGATTTTGCTCTTGATCAGTTACGACTTGTTACACAAATCCGCTGGTTGTTGAGCGGGTGTACGTGCAGGATACACCTTAAGTTTGACTGAGTGCTCTTCGCTTGGGCGCTCGAATTTCTTGGAGTGTTATATGAGATTTCTTATGGGAGCGTTCTTGCTCATGACTGCCGCAACCACGATGGCCGCCGACACAGGGCTGCTCAACCAGGATTTTCGGAGGCTTGCCTCTGACGACGTTGTTAATCTCGAGGAGGCTTACTCCGGCAAGGTTCTGCTCGTCGTGAACACAGCGTCGAAGTGTGGCAACACGCCCCAGTACGACGGTCTCGAAAAGCTTTATCAGGAGTATGGCGAGGAGGGTCTGGTCGTTCTCGGCTTCCCGTCGAACGACTTCTTTGGCCAGGAGCCCGGCACAGAGGAACAGATCCAGGAGTTCTGCCGCCTGACGTACAAAGTGAAGTTTCCGATGTTTGAAAAGGTAACGGTTAAGGAGGGCGAGGCACATCCCTTCTTCGACCAACTGGCTGCTGCTGCCGGAACCTACCCCACCTGGAACTTCCACAAGTACCTGATTGGCCGGGACGGCAAGGTGATTACCCAATTTAGCCCCAGGACCCAGCCTTATGATGACAAAGTCATCGCAGAGATAGAGTCAGCGCTCGCAATGTAGAAGCTCAGGCCGACGCGTGCAGCTGTGCCACGACGCGTTTTATCGAATTATCGTCCGGATCGACCGATATCTCGAAGTCGAGCGAGGCCATTAGCTCGAGCATCTTCTTGTTATCACTCAAGACCTGGCCTTCCATAACCTCGAGGTCTCGGTCGCGCGCGACCTCCATCAGGTTACGCATCAGGCGATGGGCGATGCCCTTGCTTTGCCACTTGTCGGAAACTACCAGGGCAAACTCGCAGCTCGTCTTGTCCGGGTTGGTCGTGTATCGAGCGACGCCAATCTGGTCTTCAACACCATCAAGCTGCCGAACGGCAATCAACGCCATCTCGTTGTGATAATCGATCTGCGTGAAGCGAACCAACATCTCCTGGCTGAGTTCGTGTATGGAATTCATGAAGCGGAAGTACTTCGCCTCTTTCGATAATTCGCGCACGAACTTTGCCTCGATCTCCGCATCTTCGGGTCGGATCGGGCGAATAACAATATCTGTGCCGTCATTAAGCTGGACATGCTTTACCAGCTGCGTCGGGTAAGGATGGATCGCCAGATGGTGGTACGGGTCCGTCGAGGGCTTCGGAAAATCAACCATGATGCGGGCGTCAACGGCGACGATGCCTTTGTCGTCGATGATCATTGGATTGATGTCCATTTCCTGTACCCATGGCAACTCGCACGCCATGCTGGACACGCTGAGCAAAACATCGATGAGTTGACTCATATCGACGGCGGGCATGTGGCGGAACGCGCCGAGCATCTTCGACACCTTTGTCCGGTTGATCAGGTCGGTTGCCAGACGGTGGTTGAGCGGCGGCAGGGAAATTGCAGAATCGCCCAGGATCTCCACCGTCGTTCCACCGCTGCCGAAGCTGATGACAGGGCCAAATACCGGGTCACGAATAATGCCGATCATGAGTTCGCGACCATTCGAGCTGCGATACATCTTCTCTATCGTGACACCGTCAATCGTCGCACCCGGCACCTTGGCTTGCACTTCATCGACCAGTTGACGAAATACGCTGCGCACCTCGTGCGCTGAATTGATGTTGAGTCGTACGCCACCGGCGTCGGACTTGTGCGTTATGTCGGTCGACAAGACTTTCATTGCGATCGGAAAACCAATCGTCTCGGCGACGATCAGTGCTTCATTGGCCGATCGGGCTATACCGCTGCGAACGGTCGGAATATGGAACGCATTGAGGACCGCCAATGACTCCGGTTCAGTCAGCGTTGTCCGTCGCTCGTTGAGTACTGCTTCGATAATCAGCCGCGCGCCGTCGACATCCGGCGGTTTCTTACCGGTACTTAACCGTCCGGGTGTCTGCAGGAGCATGCGCTGGTTGCGGTTGTGACGCGCCAGGTAAGAGAACGCATCGATCGCGTTCTCGACGGTGGTGTAGTTCGGCAGATGCGCCGCATTAAAAAGTTTGCGTGCTTCCTCGATCTGAGCCCCACCCATCCAGCTCGTCATGACAGGTTTATCATGCTGCGCGGCGGCATCTATGACTGCCTGCGCGACCTCGGTCGGTCGCGTCATCGCCTGCGGCGTCAGGATGACGACTGCCCCATCGATGCCCGGGTCTTCGAGGCAAATGTCGATGGTTTCCTTGTAACGCTCAGGTGGTGCGTCGCCAATCAGGTCCACAGGATTGCTATGAGACCACACCGCGGGAAGCACCTCGTTGAGGCGCTTCATGGTCTCGTCGCTCAATGAACTTAGTTCGATGCCCTGGTCCGCGGCACGATCAGCCGCCATGACTCCGGGCCCACCGCCATTAGTAATAATGACCAGTCGTTCAGACGGCCGACGGTGCTGGTATGAGGATAGTGCCCGCGCTGCCGAAAACAGCTGGCCGATCGTCTCCACGCGTAACACGCCGGAACGCGACAGCGCTGCCGAGAATGTATCGTCGCTGCCAACCAATGCACCGGTATGGGATGCCGACGCTGCGGCACCTGCCGCATGCCGCCCGACCTTGAGCGCGATGACAGGCTTGATGCGTGCTGCGGCACGCAGGCTACTCATGAAGCGGCGTGAATCGTAAATACCTTCTATATAGAGAAGTATCGCCTTGGTCTTTGGATCGGCGACCAGGTAGTCCAGGTAATCCCCAAAATCCAGGTCGGCGGCGATGCCGGTGGACACGACTGTCGAGAAACCGATTTCATTTACGGCCGCCCAGTCGAGGATGGCGGTACAAATTGCGCCGGATTGCGAGACAAGCGCAAGGTTGCCGGGCTGCGCGTTGTTGTTGCCAAACGTGGCGTTCAGGCCAATGTCCGGACGGATAATGCCCAGGCAATTGGGCCCCATCAGGCGAACGCCATAGCGGTTCGCCATCTGTGTGACGCGGTCCTCGAGTTTTCGGCCTGCGGGACCGGTCTCGCGAAATCCCGCCGACATGATGAGCATCATGCGGATGCCGCGTTCACCGCAAGCCTCAACGATGGCCGGTATGCTCGGTGCGGGGGTTGCGACCACGGCGAGATCGATTGGCCCATCTATCTCGTCCAGCGATTTGAACACCGGTTGACCCTGGATGACATCGCGACCAGGATTGATCCCGTAGATCTGACCCTTGAAGCCGGAGGTCATGAGGTTCTTGAAGACAATGCCACCGACCGAATCTTCTCGATCACTGGCACCGAACAATGCGATGCTCCCAGGCGTAAACAAGGGAGTCAGATAATGGGTGTTCAAAGTAGCTCCTGCGGTAGATTCCTTTCGCTGCAACGACCTTTTACACTGCAACCGTATACGAAATAAATAGGGAGAATCACCTGCGCACCGCGTACATCACGCATTCAGACTGTCGAGGTCACGACACCGGGCCGGATCACCCGGAGCATGCCGGGCGCTTGTATGCCATCGAAGACCAGCTCATCGCCAGCGGTCTCGACACTGTCCTCCGCTATGTCGATGCCCCGTTGGCCAGCGACGAACAGCTGCTGCGCGCGCACTCTCGGAATCACGTGGAGGCGATCCGGGCGGCAGTTCCTGAATCCGGGTACGCACGCCTCGATCCCGATACCGTGGTAAGCCCCAAGTCTCTTTTTGCTGCCTACCGGGCCGCCGGCTCTGTCGTTGCCGCCGTTGATCTCGTCATGGGTGGCGAAATGGAGTCAGCCTTCTGTGGTGTCAGGCCGCCAGGGCATCACGCCGAAAGGTCTCGGGCCATGGGGTTTTGCCTGTTCAACAACATCGCCGTGGGCGCCGCGCATGCGCTGGAGGCATACGGTCTCGAGAGAATCGCAATCGTGGACTTCGATGTGCATCACGGCAACGGTACTGAGGATATTTTCCAGGATGAGAGCCGCGTCCTGTTCTGCTCGACTTTTCAACACCCCTTCTTCCCGTTCACCCAATTGCTCGAGAATGCGCCAAACCGGATCAGCGTGCCCTTGGAGGCTACCGCGAAAAGTGACGAGTTCCGGGCGGCCGTCAGCGATCACTGGCTACCGGCGCTCGAGGCGTTCCAGCCTGAATTGGTGTTCGTCTCCGCGGGATTCGACGCGCACCGCGATGATGACATGTCCCACGTTTCATTGACCGACGCCGATTTTGAGTGGGTGTCGGAGCGTATCGTGGAAATCGCCAATCAATCCGCGTCGGGGCGCATCGTTTCCGTGCTCGAAGGCGGCTACGAGCTCAAGAGCCTGGCGCGCTGCGTCGACGCTCACATACGCGTGCTTATGGCATTGCACTGACGCTGCTTCCTGGCGAGTACCGTCAGTTTCGCGGCGTCAGTTTCAGTAGCCGCCCCTGGCTCTCGCGCAATTCGTCCTCAAGTACCCACAAAGCGCCTTCCGGTCCCTGGACTACGCTGCGAATCCGCGCGCCCATCGGGAAGCGCTCGGCTTCCGTGGCAGTGTCACCATCAACCTCGATGCGAATAATCGCTCGCGACGACAATCCGGCGGCAATCAGGTTGCCGTGCCATTGTGGAAACGCATCGCCGCTGTAGGTCATCAAGTGTGCCGGTGAAATGACCGGCGTCCACCACAATACCGGCTTGTCGAATTCCGGGTTCGTATCATGGTCCGGAATGGCGCGACCGTCGTAATGCTCGCCATTAGAAACCGTCGGGTAGCCATAGTTGCCACCGCGCACAATACGGTTCAGCTCATCGCCACCGCGCGGCCCCATTTCGATAACCCACAGCTGGCCGTCGAGGTCGAAGCTCATGCCGAGCGGGTTACGGTGGCCCAACGACCAGATTTCAGGATAAACACCTTCGTCATCAACGAGCGCATCTATACTGAAGTAGTCGACGAACGGGTTGTCTGCGGGAGTCGATCCGTCGTCATGTAATCGAATGATCTTGCCGAGGTTGCTTTGCATGTCTTGTGCCGGGGTGAACTTCTGTCGATCACCGGATGAAATCCAGAGATAGCCGTCATCATCGAATGCGATTCGATGGCCATAGTGTCCAAACCCGACCACCTTCGGGTATTGCCGCCAGACAACCTCAACCTCGGACAATGTTCCACGGCGATCGGTCAGCGTAAGCACACCGCGTGCAACAGCAGCACCGCGCGTTCCGCCAACCGTGCCCTCGACATAACTCAGGTAGACAAGTCCGTTTTCTTCGAACTCCGGGTGCAAGACGACATCGCCCAGGCCACCTTGTCCGAAGTAATCAACGTCCGGTACGCCCCGAACTGCTCCGAATGACTGACCATCCTGACCAATAAGCCGAAGTCTGCCCTTTTTCTCCGCCACCAGCAGTCGTCCGTCGGGCAGAAATGCCATTGACCAGGGCTCGTCAAATTTCGTGACTTCAGTGACGTCGAATGGCGCAGCAGTTTGTGCCTGCACGCATGTCATGGCCAGCACGGAAATAATAATAGTCAGGAGTTTTTTCATCGTCTTCGCAGTTGGGTGGTGAATGTCGTATTACTTTACCGAACGACGCTGACATACACCATAACCAACGCGATAACAGGACGACTGACACATCGTGAACCCTCAAATACCAATTCGGCCGGAAATCTTGCGTACACAATTTTTGCATTGCGATAAACTTGCTATATCAGACCATCGCCTCGCCGGGGGATTGAAACCAAATTGAAGGATTCGCTGACAGCCCTGGCCCGCGATGCTGTCGGCAGCGTGCGCGACTTGCTGCCAATCGTCCTTGTCATCACTGTTTTTCAGATCTATGTCTTTGAGGAATCTGTCACCGGCCTCTTGTCGATGGCCAGCGGCGCATTGCTCGTCGTCCTGGGTCTGACCTTCTTCATATTCGGTTTGCGACTCGCATTGTTCCCTGTGGGTGAGAGCCTCGCGAACGCCCTTGCTCGAAAAGGCAGCGTGTTCTGGCTCATCATGTTCGCCTTCGTTCTTGGTTTTGGTACGACGATTGCGGAACCGGCCCTGATCGCGATCGCCGATGAGGCAGCCGAGGTCGCCGCCGCCGAAGACGCAATCGCTGCTTCCAAAGAGGCCCGGGAAAGCTACGCTCTTGGCCTCAGGCTGACGGTCGCGCTCGCCGTCGGGGTGGCGTTGATCATTGGCGTAATGCGTATTCTGGCCAACTGGTCGTTGCCAGTCCTGATTATTAGCGGTTACTGCCTGGTCGTGTTGCTGACGACGATCGCGCCAGAGGACATCGTCGGCGTTGCTTACGATTCAGGTGGTGTCACGACGTCAACCGTGACCGTGCCGCTGGTCGCGGCCTTGGGCGTTGGATTGGCGGGCTCATTGAAAGGCCGCAACTCGATGACTGACGGCTTCGGCCTGATCGCCTTCGCATCGCTCATGCCCATTTTGTTTGTACTCTCTTACGGGATCATCATGCAATGGACCTGATTCTTGGTGCCGTTCAGTTCATTGCTGACAGTGCGATTGATGTCTTGCCCATCGCGATTTTCCTGTTCGCGTTCCAGAGAATCGTCATCGGCAAGCCATTGCGAAACGGCAGGCAAATCGCGATTGGCTTTGTGTTCGTGATTGTCGGTCTTGGTCTGTTCCTTGAAGGCCTGGAGCAAACCTTGTTTCCGCTGGGCAGGTTGATGGCACAGCAACTGACAGATCCGGCATTCTTGCATGAAGCCGTCGGCAAGTCGCTGATGGACCTGGTCTGGCAGGACTACTATTGGGTTTACCTGTTTGCGTGTGCCATCGGCTTCAGCACCACGTTGGCGGAGCCGGCCCTGATTGCAGTATCGATGAAGGCGAATACCGTTTCGGGTGGCGCGATCGGCGTCGTGGGACTCCGCGTGGCAGTAGCGATCGGCGTGGGCATCGGCGTAGCCCTCGGGTGCTTTCGCATCATTACCGGGCTGCCGCTGCATTACTTCATTGCGGCGGGCTATTTTGTCGTGATTTTGCAAACCGCGATCTCGCCCAAGCTCATTGTGCCGCTGGCCTATGATTCCGGCGGGGTAACGACGTCGACCGTAACTGTACCCTTGATCACCGCGCTAGGCCTGGGGCTGTCCGAAGCCGTACCGGGCCGCAGCGCATTACTTGATGGATTTGGTCTGGTAGCGTTCGCGAGCCTGTTTCCGATTATCTCGGTACTGGCTTACGGCCAGCTGGCAGTCTTGAGAGAGCGTGCTTCAGTTTTTGTAGAGAAAGCGCAGCACACCAAAAAGGAAGAGGAAGATGCGATTTAAATTGATTATTGCTTTCGTGGAAGACAGCACCACCGATGCGATTATGGATGCCGCACGCGAGGCCGGTGCGACGGGCTGCACCGTCATCAACAACGCGCGCGGCGAGGGCATTAAGGAAAACAAGACGTTTTTCGGTCTAACGCTCTCATCGCAGCGAGATGTGGTTCTGCTGCTCGTGGAGCAGCATCTGAGCCGCGATATTCTCGAGCACATCGGTGAGGTGGGCGAATTCGACGCAACTCCGGGTACCGGGATAGCAGTCGTTATCGACGTCGAAGATGCCATCGGCGTAATTCATCAGAGCGAAGAACTGGAAGAGATCGTGGAGGAAAAACTATGAGCAGGCAAAGCTGGGGACAGGTGCGCGACTGCATGCGCACTAATGTAACAGAGGTCGAAGGCACGCTCGATGTGCTGTCGGCACTGAAAATAATGAAAAAGGTTGGCGCCACGAGTCTCATCGTCAAGCGTCGCGACGATCGCGACGAGTACGGCTTGTTGTTGTTTTCCGATATCGCGAAGAAAGTCATTGCCAAAGACCGTGCGCCGGAACGCGTCAGCGTGTACGAAGTGATGGCGAAGCCAGTGCTGTCGGTACGCGCCGAAATGGAGATCCGCTACTGTGCCCGACTGTTCGAGAACTTTGGCATCAGCCACGCGCCCGTCGTCGAAAACGACCAGATCGTCGGCATTGTCAGTTTTTATCTGCTCGTACTGCACGGCATAATGCCGGACCTTGACTAGGCACGCGATGCCGCTTATGCCGCGGCGCCGGACTCCTGGTGAACATGAATATCCCGCTGTGGAAACGGTATAGAGACACCCTCGGCGTCGAATCGGCGTTTCACCTCGCGCGTGACATCCCAGTAAACAGTCCAGTAGTCCGCGGGCCTGACCCATGGGCGAACTACGAAATTGACGGACGAATCCGCCAGTTCGTGGAGTTTAATAACCGGTTCCGGGTCTTTCAGAACAAGTTCGTGTTCATTGACGATCGCCTCGAGGATCGCCTCAGCCTTTTCGATGTCGTCACCGTAGCCAATACCAAAAACGAGGTCCACGCGACGTTCGCTGATACCGGTGACATTCGTGATGACGTCGCCCCATACCGAGTTGTTCGGCACAATAACGAGCTGATTGTCAGGCATTCTCAATTGTGTGGACAAGAGGTTCATCGATTCGACCTTGCCTAACACACCGGCGACATTGACGAAGTCGCCTGTATCGAATGGCCGGTAAAGCAGCATCAGGATGCCGCTGGCAAAATTACTAAGCGAATTTTGCAGTGCGAAGGCAATTACGAAACCGGCAGCGCCGACAATCGCAAGCACCGGCCCGACGTTGACCTCCAGCGCTGAAAGGCCGACAAAAAGGCCGACGAACAGGACGACCCGTCGCGCGGTGAGTACTATGAATTGGCTCAGCAGCGACGAGATGTTATTTGATTTCGCGAGCGCCTTTCGAGCTGCTTTGGCGGCTACCACGGACAGAAGATAAAACCCGAGAATGATGAGCACGAACTGCAAAACGTTGAACGCCCAGCGGACGCCGCCTTCCGGCGATTTCACCCAGCCGCTTATCGCTATCCAGCTCGCGGTTGCATCCGTGACATCTACCTTGATGCCGGATACAGCCTCGATGTAGGAGTCATACTGCGTCCGGTCTCCGCCTTTTGCGGCGAGCTCCGTAAGCACGACCTCGAATCGGTCGATTATCGCCGTTCTCTGTGCGGTAAGTTCCGTTGCGTACTCTATCAGGGCAGTCTTCAACTCCGCCCTGTCTTCAGCGGCGTCGCCAGCCACTGTGACTGTTTTACCGGCCTCCTCCGCGCTATCCGCGGCTGCCTTGATCGCGTCTTGCACGGCATCATCCTGCACGGACTTTTGTTCTGCTTCCTGTGCCTGCTGCAACGCTTCCCTGGCCTGCGTCGCGGCTTCGCGCGCAGCTTCCTGGTCAGATTCCTCGGCAGCCTCTTCGGCCTCCTGAAGAGCCGATTCCGCCTGCTCGACTATCTTGATCTCCTCATTTTTAAGAAATTCTGCCACCTCGGCGTCACTGATTTCGGCGACCTTGGCTTGCAACAGGGCCTGCCAGGCCTGCGCCTCGACTTCGAGTTCGCATTTTGTCAGGGGTTTGACGCGATAAGACAGAACGGGCACCGGCACCGTCGCATCTGAGCTGGTCACAGGCTCGAAGTCATCCGTGCAGTCCTGAGCAACGGCGAGGGTGGAAACGAAGGCCAGGGCAATTGACAGGAATAACGAGCGAATAGATGTGAGCGAGATTGTTTGCATTCGGGGTACTCTCAATAGTTCGGTGTGATGGAGCGACTTTCTGACAGGATATCGCATGACCTTGATATTAAAGTCCTCGGTCATTAGATTCGGAATCCAGCGGGCAGTAACTTACACCTCATTCATTCTGGGTGGTGTGTTGGAAACAAATTGTTACGATTCATATTGGGTTAACACAGAACGGGTCTAGTGAAATGAAAATCCTGGCAATCATTGCAACGATCCCGGCACTGCTTCTTGCTACACCAGCTATGGCGGATACTGCCAAGGCTCGCTGCGACGTTTATCCACTGGGCTCCGACCATATCAGCAAAATGGTCGCATGCACGTTCAGTCAGCGCCAGGGTTACGTGACCATTAGCCGGGATGACGGGGTCACCCACAAGCTTTCTCCGCTGGGGGACAAACCCGGCAATTTTCGCGATCAGCACGGTCACGCGGCCTACCGCCAGAGCGGGCTCGGTGACCAGGGACAGATCTTTCGTTTCAAGAATCAAAGTGTGTATGTCTACTGGAACGCGTCGGCCCTGGAGCCGCAGTCCGATGAGGACAACGCAACGGCGCCGTTCACGACCCGGGACTACGACGCGACAGCACTCTTGCGCTGTCGCGCCGCTAGTGACGCCGAGTTTGGCGGCTGCCCCGCCGGCGTCCTGCGCATGGACGGCGGACAGGCCTCGGTTGTCGTGCAGAACAAACGGGGCGAACAATTCACGATTAATTTTATGGCCGACTACGTCAACGCCACCAATCGTGAGGTCGAAGCCAGGCTTGACGGGGACACCTGGATAGTGACGATCGATGGTGACGAAGTTTATGAAGTGCCGCTGGCGGCAATCGAAGGCGGCTAAGAGATTCTTCTACCCACGACGAAGACCGACGCTGGCGATAACAAGAGCTTGCATGGTGAGCGGAGGCGCCCGTTGCTCGAATTGCATCACTGTGCATGAAGATGCACCGTTGAGACACGCAAAAATCACGCATTCAGAAACTTAATTGTCCAACAAGGACCCCATGCTGTGTCCGCCGCGGTATGATTCGGTCACGCTTAGCTCGGAATAATAACAATGACAATCAACTGGGTTCTCGCGGAGAGTTCGCGCATGCGCTACGCAGCCGGCTCATCCATGTACTTTGCACAGGGCATTCCCTACGGCCTGATGAACATTGCCGTGCCCGCCTGGCTGGCGAGCCAGGGGGTCGGGGCTGGCCAAATCGCATCCTTCCTTGCCATCATCATCCTGCCATGGGCCTTCAAGCTGTTGTCCGGGCCGCTAATGGACCGTTACCAGTTCCTGCCTATGGGCAGGCGGCGTCCCTGGGTCCTGGGCGCACAGCTCGGCATGACGCTGTCGTTCTTCGGCCTCGTCCTCATCGATAACCCGGTCGAACAGATTGGCCTGCTGATGATTCTCGGTCTGCTTATTAATGTGTTCGCAGCCACGCAGGATGTGGCCGTCGACGGCATGGCTATCGACGTCACACCCGTCGATGAGCAGGGTCGCCTGAACGGCTTCATGGTGTTCGGCAAGGCCGTCGGCTGGGGCATCACGTCGGCCGTGACCGGCACTATGCTGGTCAAGTTCGGCCTGGGCGTCACGGCGATCGCGGCCGCGGCCGTCCAGACCGTTGTGTTGCTGGGCTTTATGCTGACGATGGAGCGTCGTGGAGAACGCCGCTTGCCGTGGAGTCCAGGTGATGCAATGGCCGCGCAACGTGGCGCTTTTTCGTTCGCGGACCTGTTTAAGGGCCTGAACGCAGTGCTATGGTCCCGGGTCAGCATGATCCTGATGGTGATCATGCTCTTCGATGGTTTCATTGGCGGCTACGGTCACGCCCTGATGCCCATCGCGGCGATCAACCTGTTTGGTTTGACGACGCCGGAATGGTCAAATCTCGTTGCGATCATGGGGCTGGGGGGTGCCGCAGCGGCCCTGGTTCTGGGCCCGATGATCGATCGCTTCGGCGCCAAGCGAATGCTGATACTGACCATCTCGCTCGTTGCTGTTCACGCGTTCCTTCTCGCCGAAACCCAGTACATGTGGGAGAACACG
>Ga0193947_1000189_pt1 | contig 12547 bp, 10 predicted proteins | sample FRT_01_MG_FD_161267 | JGI IMG/M metagenome (GOLD analysis project Ga0193947, IMG submission 161267) | Sediment microbial communities from the Broadkill River, Lewes, Delaware, United States - FRT_0-1_MG | ecosystem: Environmental > Aquatic > Freshwater > River > Sediment | place: USA: Delaware... | reverse complement strand
CGAACAGCAGGGGTGTTGCGGTGCCCTGCACCAGCACAATGGCGATCCTGCTACCGCAGCCCGGCTGGCTGACAGCAACCGCAGGGCCTTTTCCGCGAACAACGACCCGATCCTGGTGACCGCCAGTGGCTGCACTGCGCATCTGACAGAAGCCAAAAACCGCTGCGACGATGAGGCGGAGGACAGCTTTGCGCACCGGTGCAACGACGTTCTGCACTTTCTCTGCCGTCAAAACAGGCCGAAAGTGCGATTTCAGCCATTTGAGGAAACGGTTGCCGTTCACATTCCCTGTACCCACCGCAATGCTCTCGGACAGCAGCAGGATATCCTCAACACCCTGCGCTGGATCCCGGGTATCGCACCACTGGTCATCAATCCTGGCGGTGGCTGTTGCGGGGCGGCGGGCAGTTATATGCTCAGCCAGCCGGAGCTTTCGCAACGCTTGCGCGAACCGCTGATAGACACGCTGGTGCACAGCGACACCAGGCTATTGCTGAGCAGCAATATCGGCTGCGCGCTTCACCTGAACGCGGGCCTGAAGGAGCGCGGTTCGACTATCGAGGTACTGCACCCGGTCGTGCTGCTGGAGCGGCTGCTTGCAGGCCCGGACGAGCATGGCACTTAAGCACGGGTCATTGTGCCCGGCGGATTATTTTTCCAGTACAAACGGCACTTGCATCTGCAGGCGCCTGTCAGCGACCACCAGCTCGAAATCAGCCAGCCAGTCCGTGCGTCCGGACATACAGATCGGCAGGGTTATATCGGCATGCCAGCCAGCGGATGCCTCTGCGATCAAGCGGTAACGGTTGGCACCCATATCCATATCCGGCATGGAAAAGGCCACCGTGACGGAATCCACGCGCTGAGGACCGTCAACCTGAATATGGAGCGGAAACGGCTGCAACGCCCGCGGTTGCGTGCCGAAAGTCACGGTCACAGCGACAGAGTCATCCGCTGCCCGGCAACCCTGGCGTACATCACAGGGCTGCTGGGGTGTCAGTCGCGACACGGGCAGCGGGGACTCGGAGGCCCTGTCGCAGGAGGAGACCAGAAGACCGAGCACAACAACCGGCAATACGCCCCTCACAGAGCCGGCCATGACCTTGACTGCAACGGACAGGAAAGCGTTCAAAGGCCGCTCAGCTGCGGTATTCCGCGTTGATGCGGACATACTCGTCGGACAGGTCGCAGGTCCAGATCTGCTCCATGGCATCACCACGACCGAGCTGGATGCGTATCAGGATATCTTCCCGCTCCATGACCGCCTGTCCATCCCGCTCCTGATAGTCGTCAGCCCTGGCACCATCACGGACGATGCAGACATCATCAAGAAAAATCCGCACCTTGTTGATATCGAGATCCTCAATACCGGCTCGCCCGACTGCGGCCAGGATACGACCCCAGTTGGGATCACTGGCAAATAGCGCCGTTTTAACCAGTGGGGAATGTGCGACGGTGTAAGCGAGTTGCAGGCATTCCTCACTATCACACCCGCTTTCGACCCTGACGGTAACAAACTTGGTGGCGCCTTCGGCATCTCGCACCAGCAGCTGTGCCAGTTGTTCACACACCTCGGTCACCGCCTGACAGAATGCGGGGTAGTCCGCGTGCCCGGCGTTGATAAGGGATGATCCGGAAGCCGCTGTGGCGACCAGCACACAGGCATCGTTGGTGGAGGTATCGCCATCGACGGTAATGCGGTTGAAGGAGCGCTGCACCGCCTGATCCAGACAATGCTGCAGGTCGGCGGCCTCGACACGGGCATCACTCGCCAGGTAAGCCAGCATGGTTGCCATATCGGGCCTGATCATACCCGCGCCTTTGGCGATACCGGTGACGGTGATGGTTTGCCCTGCCAGCACAACGGTTTTCGACACCCCCTTGGCGACAGTGTCGGTTGTCATAATGGCATGGGCAGCGCTCTTCCAGCCATCACTGGAGAGACCAGCCATGGCCTTGTCGAGCACAGCTTCAATAGCGTCCAGCGGCAGGCGTTCACCGATCACACCGGTGGAAAAAGGCAGTACCTGCTCCGCACTGCAGCCGGCCCTGCCGGCCAGCGCCGCACAACTCTGCCGAGCATCCACCATACCCGCTTCGCCAGTGCCGGCATTGGCATTGCCACTGTTGATCAGCAGATAGCGCGGCGACCGGCGGGACAGGTGCTGTCTGGCGACCAGCACCGGCGCCGCACAAAACGCATTGCGGGTAAAAACCGCTGCACACTGGCTGTTGTCCGCCAACTCCATGACCACCAGGTCATCACGATCCCGGTAACGGATCCCGGCTGCCACCGACGCCAGACGCACTCCGGCGACAGGCAGTAATTCAGGAAGTTCGTGGTATCCAACAGGCATTGTTTACGATGGAGAAGCTATTATCTGCTTAAGTTTGCAGGCAATGTATTCAATCGAATCAGCTCAACTTACCATGACACTGCTTGTACTTCTTGCCCGAACCACAGGGACAGGGTTCGTTACGCCCTATTTTGCGGCCATGGCGAACAAACGGCTGGGCCTGCTCCCGCTGGCCCTCCGGCGCTGTCTCATCTGCGGACTGATCCTGCATGGCACTGGCTTCATCGTGACGGTACTGCATTTCCGCCTTGCTGCGACGCTGCTCATCGACTGCCGCCACATCCGATTCGGTGCGTATCTGGAATTTGGACAAGACACTCACCACGTCCATCTTGATACGTTCCAGCAGGCCGGTGAACATTTCAAACGCTTCGCGCTTGTATTCCTGCTTGGGGTTCTTCTGCGCATAACCGCGCAGATGGATACCCTGGCGTAAATAATCCATCGCCGCCAGGTGCTCTTTCCAGGACTGGTCGAGCACATGCAACATGACGGACTTTTCGAAGTGGCGCATCCTTTCCGGGTCGGCGAGCTTTTCCTTTTCTTCGTAGGCCTTTTCCAGTTCGGCAAGAATCCTCGCGCGCAGGGTTTCTTCATGCAGGTCATCATCAGCATCAAGCCAGCCCTGTACATCAAACTTCTGCGCAAATTCAGTCTCGATGGCGGCTTCCAGTCCGGGAATATCCCACTGCTCATCCATACTGCCGGGCGCAATATAGTTGTTGATGACATTGTTGACGACGTCTTCTCGAATGGCCTTGACGGTATCCGACACGTCGTTGCTGGCCATTAAATCGTTGCGTTGCTCGTAGATCACCTTGCGCTGATCGTTGGCAACGTCGTCGAACTCCAGCAGGTTCTTGCGAATACCGAAGTTGTGACCTTCGACCTTGCGCTGGGCATTTTCGATGGCTTTGCTGACCCAGGGGTGCTCGATTGCCTCCCCTTCCTGCATGCCGAGTTTCTGCATCAGGCCGGAAACGCGGTCTGAGGCAAATATGCGCATCAGGTTATCTTCCAGCGACAGATAAAAACGGCTGGAGCCCGGATCACCCTGGCGCCCCGAGCGACCGCGCAACTGGTTATCGACACGCCTTGACTCATGGCGTTCGGTACCGACTATATGCAGGCCGCCGGCCTCCAGTACCGCCCGATGACGCTGTTCCCAGTCCCGGGTGATACGCGCAACGGTGTGTTCATCCGGGTCGTCTTTGAGGGCAGCGAGTTCTGCATCCAGACTGCCGCCGAGAACGATATCGGTACCACGACCGGCCATGTTGGTTGCAATGGTTACCGCCCCCGGCTGGCCGGCCTGAGCGACGATATGCGCTTCCCGTTCGTGCTGCTTGGCGTTCAGCACCTCGTGCTCGATTTTCTCCTCCTTGAGTTTTCTGGAAAGATACTCCGAGGTTTCTATCGACGTCGTGCCGACCAGCACCGGCTGTCCACGCTGCCGGCAGTCACGGATATCGTCGGCCACCGCATCAAACTTCTCCTTTACCGTGAGAAAGACCAGGTCACCCTTGTCATCACGAATCATGGGCTTATTGGTCGGCATCACAACCACTTCCAGCCCGTATATCTGCTGGAACTCGGCGGCTTCCGTGTCGGCCGTACCGGTCATACCCGACAGCTTGTCATAGAGACGGAAATAATTCTGAAAGGTAATGGAAGCCAGGGTCTGGTTTTCGTTTTGAATGGCCACACCCTCCTTGGCTTCAACCGCCTGGTGCAGGCCTTCCGACCAGCGGCGCCCGGGCATGGTGCGACCGGTGAATTCGTCGACAATCACCACCTGACCATCCTTGACGATATAGTCCACGTCTTTCTGATACAGGGCAAGCGCGCGTAACGCCGCATTGAGGTGATGCATCAGGGTAAGGTTGGCCGCATCATACAGGCTCTGCCCTTCCTGCAGCAGGCCTTCTTTTTCCAGCAGTTCCTCAACGTGCTGATGACCTTCTTCGGTGAAATGAATCTGTTTCTGCTTTTCGTCTATGTTGTAGTCGCCGGGACCGTCTTCCTGCTCCTGGCGGACGAGATTAAGCACCAGTTTTTTCATCACCAGGTAGAGGTCCGAATTGTCATCGGTCGGACCGGAGATAATCAGTGGAGTGCGCGCCTCGTCAATCAGTATCGAGTCGACTTCGTCGACCACGGCCGCGTTCAATTCACGCTGGACCTTGTCTTCCCTGCCGAACGCCATATTGTCGCGCAGATAATCAAAGCCAAATTCGTTATTGGTACCATAGGTGATGTCAGCGTTATAGGCCTGCTGCTTTTCAGCGTGGTTCATGCCCGCGACCACCACACCAGTCGTCATACCCAGGAATTGATACAGCGCTCCCATCCAGGCCGCATCACGACGAGCCAGATAGTCATTCACGGTGACAACATGCACACCCTTGCCGGTCAGGGCGTTCAGGTAACAGAACAGGGTGGCGACCAGCGTCTTGCCCTCGCCGGTACGCATCTCGGCGATTTTACCCTCGTGCAACACCATGCCGCCGATCAACTGCACATCGAAGTGACGCATGTTCAGCACACGGCGCGCACCCTCGCGCGCTACCGCGAACGCCTCCGGCAATAACTGGTCAAGTGTTTCGCCATCCTGGAAACGCTTGCGGAACTCGTCGGTTTTGGCGCACAGCTGATCGTCGCTGAGCTGCTCCAGCTCAGGCTCCAGCCTGTTTATCTTGTTAACATTCTTTTGAAGCCGCTTGAGAATCCGGTCGTTACGGCTGCCGAATACCTTGCGCAATAGCGAAGTAACCATGATGTATCGGGTGTTTAATAAACTCTGTCGTCAATCGGAAAGCTGGAATCATACCTGATAACGGCAACGGGGACAGATTTATATAAATCCATCCCCGCGAGCCCGGACCGTTGCCTGCGCCGCTAGGAGCCTGTCGGACTTAGGTGTTCGTAGCGAGGCGAGTGGGAGAGTGAGGACAAATCGTTCCGATTTTGAGGCGCATAGTGGGACCTACGCGACGAGAAATCGGGACGATTTGGGCCTCTCTCCCACCGCCGCAGTAGAATCAGCCTAAGTCCGACAGGCTCCTAGCGGCTGGCCCGAACATACTTGGTCGGGTTTACCTGCCGGCCATTTTTCAGCACTTCATAGTGCACATGCGGGCCGGTTGAGCGCCCGCTGGAACCCATCAGGGCTACCTTCTGCCCCGGTTCGACTCTGTCACCGACCTCGACAAGAATTTCCTGGGCGTGACCGTAACGTGTGACCAGATCGTTGCCATGAGTGATCTCGACCAGCAGGCCATAGCCATATCGTTTACCCGCCCAGGTCACGACACCCGCTGCCGTGGCGAGGATATCAGAGCCCAGCTTGCCGGCAAAATCGATACCCTTGTGCATTTCCTGGCGACCACTGAAGGGATCGGTTCGTTTTCCATAATAGGATGACAACCAGCCTTCACCGATCGGCCGCCCGGCGGGAGACACCGCCTGTTTCAGTTCTTGCTGGCTGGCCACCTGTTCCAGCACTTCCAGCTGACGCTGCCGGTCATCGATCTGCAGCGCCAACTCGTCCAGCGCTTTCATGATATCCATCGAACTGAGTGGCTCGCTTTCGGCAGTATCGGCGGGACCACCCTGCGCCGGCAGTTGGTCAAAATCGAATTCAGACTCTCCGAGCCTGGCCTTCTGCACCACACGCTGCCCCAGCGCCTCCACACGCAGCATCTGTGCCTGCATCTGCCCCAGGCGTGCGGCTAATGCATTCAGATGGTTATGCGCCTCATCACGCATTTGCGCCAGATCCTGCTTCTGCTCATTGAGTGCAAACAGCCACTGAGCGTCCTCTCCCGCCGGCTGCTGTGCCACACTGACGCCACTGTCTGCCAGGTAGTAACCCAGCACACCCGCGGAACCGGTCAACCCGGCCAGAAGCAGCAGCGCAGGCACCCAGAAAGCGGGGCGGCTCAGCTGGATGCTGCCAGACTTGCCGTAGGTAGTGGTGTAGAGTAGGAAATTCATTTACTGTGATCACTCTTCATTTGGTCTTAGGCCCTATGCGCCAGAAAAACACCGTTTCCTGTTGCCAGATTCTTGATAACGCCAGAATGCCTCTGCTGGAGCGGGCTCGCAAACTGCAGCGTCTTGAACAAGCCGTACTGGGGTTATTACCGGAAAACGTTGCCGCGCATTGTAAAGTCATGAACCTGAAAAATGAAATCCTGGTTCTTTCTGCGCCTTCATCAGCGTGGGCAGCACGCCTCAGATTTGCCGGTCCTGAGCTGATCAAGCAACTCAAAACCCAGTTCGCCTTGAACCTGCGCACCATCCAGATACACATTCAACCTGAAACAGTTGAAATTCAATCAATTAGGCAACAGCAACTCAAGCTGTCACTGGCCAGCGGAACGCTGCTGGCACAAACCGCGCAGACGGTAAAGCACCCTGCACTGCGCGAAGCCTTGTACCGATTAGCGGCCAAGGCCCGGGAATACTGAGGTTTTTTCAGGCTGTACAGACACCTCCGGCCAGCCCCAGCCGGTCGGGGATATCGGCCTGGTCCTGGAAAGTAACGATTTCCCAGGCGCCCTGCTGCCGGACCAGTTCCCGCAACAGACAATTATTCAGTGCATGGCCGGATTTATAGCCGGTAAAGGCGCCAATGAGGCTGTAGCCCAACAGGTACAGGTCCCCCACAGCATCCAGCACCTTGTGTTTGACAAACTCGTCCCGGTAGCGCAGGCCATCGTCGTTCACCACCCGGTAATCATCCAGCACAATGGCGTTATTCAGGCTGCCGCCGAGTGCCAGCTGATTCTCGCGCAGTTTTTCAATATCCTTCATAAAACCGAAAGTCCGGGCGCGACTCACTTCACGTACAAACGAGGTTTTACCAAAATCAATTTCCGACTGCCGGCTATTGCCGCGGAACAGCGGGTGGTTGAAATCGATGGTAAAGCCGACCTTGAAGCCCTCGTAGGGTGTAAAACGGGCCCACTTATCGCCGCTTTTAACTTCGACGGAACGCAGAATACGCAGATACCGCTTTGGCGCGTACTGTTCCTCAACACCGGCAGACTGGATCAGGAAGACAAACGGACCTGCACTGCCATCCATAATGGGTACTTCAGCAGCGTTTAAGTCGACGATCGCGTTATCGATTCCCAGGCCGGAAAAAGCGGATAACAAATGTTCTACCGTCGATATTCGTACCCCATCGCTGCTCAGCGCGGTGGATAAGCGGGTGTCGCCGACATTGGCCAGTTTTGCGGCAATAGCGACCGGTGGATCAAGATCAACACGGCGGAAAGTGATACCGGTATCCGGCGGCGCCGGTCTCAACGTCAGGAAGACCTGCTCTCCGCTGTGCAGGCCGACCCCTTTTGCACGCACGGCGTTGCGTAAAGTTTTCTGATAAATCATTAAGCTGGGAGAGCCCTTTGGCGGCTGTCCTGCGGCACCTGCCGATAAAATACCGCTTGCATTTAGCCGGTCGCCAGGACTGCATTATTGATCGGGCGTTGATTATGCCACCCTGATCGGGCAAACAGCAATGCGCGCCAACCTGTCTATGCGTCAACCCACTGTTTCATCAGCCGGGCTGAATGAAGCACCGTCTGCGTATGCCGTCCCTGGCTGCAGAGAACATCCGTTGGCCATCACCAACCCTGTACGCAGATCACAATACCCGCGATGCAGTCCCGTCCCCGAAGTGCCCCTCGGGCACCTTGGGGTACAGCCGATGGCTCAATCCGCCTGGCGGCGCAGGAATGCCGGAATATCCAGATAATCCATATCATCTGCAGCCGCTGCTGGTGGCAGTGGATCACCGGACGCCTTTCTGCGAATCACCGCCGGCCGATCGAGCTGGGTGTAATCCACTTCCCCGGTCTTTTTGCGCTGCACCAGTTTCACCGGTTCCGGTTTTTCCTCCTTTTTCTCCAACTGGGAGGTCAGACCCGTAGCAACAACCGTAACACGCAGTTCATCGTGCATCTCCGGATCGATAACTGTACCCACCACAACAGTGGCATCGCGCGAGGCAAACTCTTTTACCGTGTTGCCGACTTCCTCGAACTCACCAATGGCCAGGTCCAGACCGGCGGTCACGTTAACCAGGATACCGTTCGCCCCCATCAGGTCGATATCCTCCAGCAGCGGACTGTGAACCGCCGCTTCGGCGGCTTCACGGGCCCGGTCCTGACCGGAAGACACGCCGGAACCCATCATCGCCATACCCATTTCGGACATCACGGTGCGCACATCTGCAAAATCGACGTTGATCAGCCCCGGACGGGTGATCAGTTCGGCAATTCCCTGTACGGCGCCCTGCAGCACATTGTTAGCCGCCTTAAAGGCGTTCAACAGGCTGACATCCTTGCCCAGCACCGAAAGCAGCTTCTCGTTCGGAATGGTGATCAGAGAGTCCACATACTGACCAAGTTCCGCGAGACCGCGATCGGCAGCGGACAACCGCTTGCCACCCTCAAACGGAAAAGGTTTGGTCACAACGGCAACCGTCAGGATACCGAGTTCCTTGGCAACCTGGGCAACCACCGGTGCCGCCCCGGTACCGGTTCCGCCACCCATGCCGGCGGTAATAAACAGCATATCGGACCCCTCGATCACCTCCTGGATGCGATCACGATCTTCCATCGCCGCCTGGCGGCCGATATCCGGGTTGGCACCAGCGCCGAGTCCCTTGGTGATACCACTACCCAGTTGCAGCGTAGTTCGTGCACTCATGTTGGTGAGCGCCTGCGCGTCGGTGTTGGCACACACGAACTCCACACCCTCGATCTCGGCCTCGACCATGTGCTGCACGGCATTGCCCCCACCGCCGCCAACACCCAGCACCTTGATGACCGCGTTTTGACTGTATGAATCCATTAACTCGAACATATTGAAAACTCCTCTCTCTCAATCAGCAATTCAAAAACCCGAAACAAGCAGAAATCCGCCCAACCCCTAAAAATTCCCCTGAAACCAACTTTTCATCCTTGCCCATACTCCCCGTACCCCACGCCCAAAATCAGCATCAAAATCCCTTTGCGCGCGGTTCTGGTTACCAAACAACAACAAACCCACACCAGTGGCATATATCGGATTGCGTACAACGTCCACCAGACCGATAACACTCTGTGGAACCCCCAGGCGCACAGGCATGTGAAACACCTCTTCCGCCAGGTCCACCAGACCTTCAATTTTCGAACTCCCCCCCGTCAACACGATGCCGGCGGCAACCAGATCTTCAAATCCACTGCGCCGAAGCTCGGCCTGTATCAGTGTCAGCAGTTCTTCGTAACGCGGCTCAATCACCTCGGCAAGCGTTTGCCTGGCCAGGCGTCGCGGTGGACGGTCACCGACGCTGGGCACCTCGATGTTTTCATCACTGGCGGCCAGTTGGGTCAAGGCACAGGCATACTTGATCTTGATCTCTTCGGCATACTGGGTCGGCGTACGCAGAGCGACTGCGATATCATTGGTCACCTGGTCACCGGCTATCGGGATTACAGCGGTATGCCGAATGGAACCCTCCGTGAAAACGGCGATGTCAGTCGTACCGCCACCAATGTCCACCAGGCACACACCGAGATCCTTTTCATCCTCGGTGAGCACCGCGTAACTGGAGGCAAGCTGCTCGAGTATGATGTCATCCACTTCGAGTCCGCAGCGGCGCACACATTTGATGATGTTCTGCGCCGCACTCACCGCGCCGGTTACCATATGCACCTTGGCCTCCAGGCGCACACCACACATACCCACCGGTTCGCGGATGCCATCCTGGTCATCGATAACAAACTCCTGCGGCAGGATGTGCAGAATTTTCTGATCGGCTGGAATCGCCACGGCACGAGCGGCGTCAATGACACGCTCGACATCGTTCGGCATCACTTCGCGATCACGGATTGCCACGATGCCATGTGAGTTCAGGCTGCGAATATGACTGCCGGCAATACCGGCATACACCGAATGGATCTGGCACCCCGCCATCAATTCCGCTTCTTCCACAGCACGCTGGATCGAATGCACGGTTGATTCAATGTTTACCACGACCCCCTTTTTGAGGCCTTTGGACGGGTGCGACCCGAGACCGATGATTTCGATATCTCCATCCGCTGAGACTTCGCCCACGATGGCGACCACCTTCGAGGTACCGATATCCAGACCGACCATCATGTTTTTTTCGGGTTTTTTCGACATCAACCGGTGCTCTCAGCGTGTGTGTCAACCTGTTGCCTGCGAACCGCAAAACCATTGCTGTAGCGAAGGTCCACAGATACCATCTGGCCACTCCCTGACGCCAGGATCGCGGGGTATACGCGGACAAAGCGCGCAATCCGGTCCACTGGATTACCACGACCAATTTCAACGGTCAGATCATTACTCAGGCGCACACGCCAGGTACGTCGCGCGTCCAGCCGCAAACTGTCTACACTCAACTGCAAAGGTTTCAGCATGTCCTGCAGTTGCCGGTACACAAGCAGCACCCGTTGTTCGTAACCATCGGGACCTTCGAAGCGTGGTAAAGCCGGCAAATCCACAGACGGTTCGGGTTCAAACACCCGGGCGCGGGGATTCAGAAATGCCTTTTCACCCCAGTAAGCGACCGGCTGCTGTTCCTTAACGGCAATACTCAATCGATCCGGCCATACGCGCCGCACCGACACCTGTTCAACCCACGCCAGATTCTGCAGGCGCTCCTGAATCGCGCTCACATTCATGCCAAAGAAACCGTCGCTGGCCAGCGGAGCCACTTCGTCTTGCAATTGTCTCGGTTGCAGGTAGTTGAACTTGCCATTGACATCAACCGTCTGCACAGGCCACTGGTAGGGATCCTTCATCCAGTCCAGCAGTATGGTCAGACCGATGACACTGCCGACCAGCGTGGCAAGCCCCAGCACCGGTTTTAACCAGTGAAAACTGGTCTTGAGCTGCTGCCTGCGTTTTGCCTGTGCCTGTTTTGCCGTCATGTTCAGCCTTCTGCTGAAGTTTCAAGAATACGCCATACCAGTTCCGGCATATCCCAGCCAAATACTTTTGCCGCCATCGGCACCAGGCTGTGGTCTGTCATGCCCGGCACTGTGTTCACCTCTATCAACCAGGGGCGATGCGCTGCGTCGAGAAAGAAGTCGACCCGTCCCCACCCCGCCGCAGCCACGGCAGCAAACGCCTGTTTTGCCAGTTCCTGGAACTGAAATTCCTGATCCGGCGCCAGGCCACAGGGACAGTGATAACGTGTACTGTCAGCCTGGTACTTTGCCTCGTAGTCATAAAACGCGCGTGGCGTTTCCAGCCTGATCAATGGCAGCGCTGTATCACCGACTATTGCAGCGGTGTATTCCGTCCCCTCAACCCAGCGTTCGGCCAGAACCTCGCTGTCATACTGTTCGGCATCCCGCCAGGCCTGTTTCAGATCCAGCTCACGCATCACCTTGGTCATACCGATACTCGAGCCTTCGTGCACCGGCTTGAGTATCATCGGAAAACCCAGCTGGTCGACTGCTGCCTGCAGATCCGCATCGCTGTTGAGCGTCACGAATGCGGGTGTCGGCAAGTTCACCCCCTCCCACATTTGCTTGGTACGCAACTTGTCCATTGCCAGCGCCGAACCCAGCACTCCACTGCCGGTGTACGGAATCGCCAGGCACTCGAGCAGCCCCTGCACAACCCCGTCTTCACCTCCGCGGCCATGCAGGGCATTAAAAACACGCTGAAAGCCTCCACCGGCCAGTCGCCGTACAAAATCCTTGTCACCTGCATCCAGCGCATGGGCATCCACATCACGTTTGCGCAAAGCGCTCAATATGGCTTCGCCACTGCGCAGCGATATTTCCCGTTCGGCGGATGCGCCCCCCATCAATACAGCCACTTTTCCAAAGTCACTCGCTTGCATCTGCATTCATCACTCGAATTCACCGACAATATGGACTTCGGCTTTCAGGCGAACACCGTGCTTCTGCTGCACCCGTTCCTGCACGTAACGAATCAGCCCTTCAATATCGGCTGCCCTGGCCTGCCCCAGATTGACAACAAAATTGGCGTGTTTTTCCGATACCCGGGCATCACCGATCTGCTCACCCTTGAGACCACAGCTTTCTATCAAGCGTGCAGCGAAATCATCAGGAGGATTACGGAACACCGAACCGCAACTGGGCTGTTGTGTCGGCTGTGTCGCCGAACGACGTTCCAGAAAACTGCGAATACGTGACTGC
>Ga0193947_1000187_pt1 | contig 12570 bp, 7 predicted proteins | sample FRT_01_MG_FD_161267 | JGI IMG/M metagenome (GOLD analysis project Ga0193947, IMG submission 161267) | Sediment microbial communities from the Broadkill River, Lewes, Delaware, United States - FRT_0-1_MG | ecosystem: Environmental > Aquatic > Freshwater > River > Sediment | place: USA: Delaware... | reverse complement strand
CACTGCATATCACCGGATCCCGGGTCCAGCAATATGATATCCGGCCTGGTTTCGCTCGGTGTGTTATAGACATCTTTATGGCAGGCTGCATCGCCGACGACCGTTATCGCGGGATCACCGCTCAACAATCCCCGCAGTCCTAAGCAATGTTGATCTTGAAATAAGCAGTATTTATGGCATCCACGCTCCGCCCTATTTAAATCAACAGGTTAGTCGCCACTCCCCGGTATACTTCTTCGGCACGGTTTAATAATGTAAACTTTTACCTACTGTTCAGCGCCGACCCAGCCACTATCCAATCTATTTTTATTCTTATTTTCATTTTGTTATAAAGTTTTATCTTGATCTTATCCGAATAATTACACTGTTTTAATCAATGCAAACTTATTCGTCATTTGTCTAACAGATAAACAGTACGAGCGAAGCCCGGCGGCGCCGGCATCAGGGTTGACTCTTGACCGGCAAGCCGGGGACAGCCACTGCGGCATTGATCTGTTACGGTCGGCACATGGGGTGTGTGAATGGCGCGGCACTGTTGCGGATGTTCAAAAGGACTATTGCTGTACGGTATGTCATGCCCGGGGCCTTAATTCACCCCATAACATCGGGCAGAAGCCGCCGCGAAAAACAGGGTGCCATGCAGGCTTTTTCGTATATACTGTTGAACGACAGGCGATTGATCGATCCGACACTGATGTCTTATGACGCGCTCGCCTGCATTACAAATTGGTTGCACGTCCTCCAGGTCTACTCCAGATGCGCCATCCCGGTATCTCCTGTATTTCACCTTTGTTGAGATCTGCAATTGATTACGTGTTTCCTAAAAAAGGTGATTTACATGACGACAGGTACCGTTAAGTGGTTCAATGAATCAAAAGGCTTTGGCTTTATCTCTCCGTCTGATGGCAGTGCCGATGTGTTCGTGCACCACTCATCCATCCAGGGCGCCGGTTTCAAGACGCTGATGGAAGGACAGTCGGTTACGTTCGATGTTGAAAAAGGCCCCAAGGGTCTGCAGGCCGCCAACGTCACGCCGGCAAGCTGACAAAATCCGCAGCCAGTACCAGGCCGAAGAACCCCGCTCGCGGGGTTCTTTTTTCCCCGCAGCCGTCGACAAGCGGTTGGCTCAAACGAGGATACGCACATGAAAAAGCTGTTTGTCGGCAACCTGCCTCAGGATGCCACTGAAGAATCCGTCCGCGAAATGTTCGCCAAATTCGGCACAGTGCGCTCTATCAACGTAGCATCTGATATCTTCACTGGCAGATGCAAAGGCTTCGGCTTCATTGAAATGGAAGGACACGAAGCCCGTGCCGCGCAAGCGGCTCTGGACGGCAACATGGTTGACGGTGGAGACAGGTCCCTGCGTGTACGCTTCGAAGACCCTCGGGCCGCACGCGGGGGACGCAAGCGTCGTTAGGCGCCGGCTGCCCTGCGCCGGCTGCCTCGCTTTACCCGCGCCTCCGGCCGCCCACTTTTCGATAAACGCGACTCACCCGATGCACCATCACCGGCTGCGGATTTTTTGCCACGCTGCCGCCCGTTGCCGGGCGACCTGGGTTTTGCAGCCGCGCGCGCGCCACTGCGCTGCTGAATCGGTTCAGCCCGAATAGAAGGATCGGGCTCATAACCTGGCATCACCACCCTGGGAAGATCGCGTTTAAGAAGACGTTCAATATCAGCCAGCAACCTGTGTTCGTCCACGCAGACCAGGGACACCGCCTGCCCCTCGTTGCCGGCACGGCCGGTGCGACCGATGCGATGAACATAGTCCTCCGCCACATTGGGCAGTTCATAGTTCACCACATGCGGTAGCTGATCGATGTCCAGGCCACGCGCCGCGATGTCGGTGGCGACCAGCACCCGCACCTCTCCACGCTTGAAATGCTGCAACGCGCGGGTACGCGCACCCTGACTCTTGTTGCCGTGAATCGCGGCACTGCTGATACCATCCTTTTCCAGCTGCTGCGAGAGACGATTGGCGCCGTGCTTGGTGCGGGTAAACACCAGCACCTGTCGCCAGTTCTGCGAACCGACCATAAAGGAGAGCAGCTCGCGCTTGCGCGCCCGGTCTACCGGGTGAATAACCTGCGAGACCAGCTCGGTAGGGGCGTTGCGGCGCGCCACTTCGATCTGCGCGGGGTTATTCAGCAGCGTGTCAGCGAGTTGCCTGATGTCCCTGGAATAGGTGGCGGAGAACAGCAGGTTCTGGCGTCGCTGCGGCAGCAAAGCGAGAATTCTGCGGATATCGCGGATGAACCCCATGTCCAGCATGCGGTCGGCTTCATCCAGCACCAGGATGTCGACGGCGGACAGATCCAGGGTTTTCTGCGACACGTGATCCAGCAGGCGCCCCGGTGTCGCCACCAGGATATCCACGCCGCGGCGCAGTTGCTGGATCTGTGGATTAATCTTCACGCCGCCAAAGATGACCGCCGAGGTCAGCGGCAGATGTCGGCCGTAGGTGTCGACGCTCTCGCCCACCTGTGCGGCGAGTTCACGGGTCGGCGTCAGGATCAGGGCACGCACCACACGGCGCCCCCCGCCTGTTGTGGCGTCATTGAGGCGCTGCAACAACGGCAAGGTAAAGCCGGCGGTCTTGCCGGTACCGGTCTGTGCACCGGCCAGTATGTCCCGCCCCTGAAGAATGACGGGAATCGCCTGGCGCTGCACCGGCGTGGGTTCGCTGTAGCCTTGCCCGGCAACAGCACGAAGGAGTTCGGCCGACAGGCCGAGGGTATCGAATGACATGGTATGAAATGCTCCAGCATCGGCCTACCGACGACACAGGTCCCGGGACGGTCTAGGCGGAATACGGTTATTGGTGTTCGAGGTTTACCGGAAGGGATTACCGCGAGGACTCGGATGCAGACCGAAGTGCACCGGACTGGAACCGACTATACCGGAAGTAAGCGGAGAAAGCGACGCTTAGGCGCTGACTATCGGGGGCAACACCCGCTGCGGCGGCACTTACGGGCACGTGTGGTGAGCGATCGACGCCTGGAGGCGCTACGCCGGTATGCACGCCCTGCGGATGAGCAGATCCTCGCCGTTATGTTTCCTCAGCAGTGCCAACACGGCGTCTTGTGGAACCGGCTCACTGACTAAATAGCCCTGTATCTCGTCACACCCCAGACCGGCAAGAAAGGCCTTCTGCGCCGTGTTCTCTACACCCTCGGCGACCACCGCGAGTCCCATACTGTGGGCCATGGCGATAATCGCCGTGATAATGAGTTCGTCCTGTTTATCGGGAACCGTACCGCTGAGGAAGGAACGATCGATTTTCAGGGTATTGAGCGGCAGATATTTGAGATAGGCAAGCGACGAGTAACCGGTACCAAAATCATCCACGGCGAGATGAACGCCGGCTTTGTGCAGTTCGTTGAGTATTCTGATTGCCATCTCATAGTTTTCCATCACAACACTTTCCGTGATTTCCACCTCCAGAAGCCGTGGTTCCAGTCCGACGTCCGCCAGCGTCGCGATGATGCGTTGATGCAGGTCCTCCTCGCGGAACTGAAGTGCCGACAGATTTACCGCGACACCGACATCGACAAAACCTGCATCGACCCACCGCCTGGCCTGGCGACAGGCCTCGCGGGTGACCCACTCGCCGATCTTGTTGATCAGACCGGTACGTTCGGCCACGGGAATGAAATCCTCTGGCGAAACGGAACCGAGTTTCGGATTGTCCCAGCGGACCAGCGCCTCCATGCTGTTAACCCTGCCCGTCTGCAAGTCGATCTTGGGCTGGTAGTGGAGTGACAGCTCACCTTGTTCCAGCGCATGATACAGCTGACTTTCGAACCACAAATGCTTGTAGGACGACTGGTTGAGATCAGCGGAGTAGAACGCATAATTGTTCCTGCTCAGGTGCTGTTTTGCGCTGTATCGTGCAGCGTTTGCGTTTTTTATAAGAGCGTCGGCACAATCGCCGTCATGCGGATAGAGACTGATGCCCACACTGCAGGTGAGAAATATCTCGTGGCCGTCGATTTCCAGCGACTGCGACATATTGTCGAGAAGGCGCTTGACGATCCATGTGACCATATCGCTGTCTGATAAATCGGTCAGCAGGATACCGAATTCGTCGGCACCGGTACGGGATACCGTCGGACTCGCCGACTGATCATCCAGCAGCGATACCGTATCGGTGTTGCGCAGAATCTCCACCAGCCGATCGGCTGCCTTTCTCAGCAACTGATCGCCGACCACAAATCCCAGCGCATCGTTAATACGTTGAAACATGTCGATATCAAGTACGATAATCGCAGCCGTCCGGTCGTATCGCTGGCCTCGCGCCACTGCCTGACTGACCCGGTCGTGGAACAGCAGCCGGCTCGGTAGTCCGGTGACCGAATCGCGGCCATCTTTCTGCGTCTGGCTACTCTGGGCGTAGTCGAGTTCTTCCTCCAGCTCCGCGATCCGGTTTTCCAGCCGATTGAGGTCGCGCTCTCCGTTCTCCTGTCCACTGTGGCCGTCTTCGGCCTGGCTATCAATGGCCTCGGGGCCTGGCTCATGGTCCGCAGCCTGTTGCCCGTCCTTGGTCTGCTCGTCCCCCCAGACCACCACGCGGTTGCGCCCGCTTTCCTTGGCAACGTACAGCGCCTTGTCGGCAAAGTTGACGAGCTCACCCGGGTTACCGATATCGTCAGTGACTGCGGCGACACCGAAACTGACTGTGATGCGGACCGAAGCCGTAAAACGCCCCTGTGAGGCGCCTTTGACGCGGATCCTGAGCCGCTCCGCAATGGCTGCAGCGGAGACGCGGTCCACACCCGGCAGCATGATGCAGAATTCCTCACCCCCGTAGCGCCCTACCAGATCGTCGGGACGCGCATTGGACCTGAGTTCGCCTGTCACCAACTGAATGACCTTGTCGCCGGTCGCATGGCCGTAACGATCATTGATTGATTTGAAGTGGTCGATGTCCACCATGATGCAGCTAAGTTCGGTATTATTCTGGGTCGCGGTCAGAAACAGGAACTCGGCCTTTTCAAAAAAGGCGCGCCGGTTGAGACAGCCAGTCAGAGAATCCCGGGTCGCCAGATATTCGAGTTCGACCGTCTTTTCCTGTAACTCCTCGCGTGACTTCTGCAACTGGCTGACCGTTTTTCTGAGTTCCACCTGTTTCTTTTCCAGATCTGTCAGATCATCAAAGGTCGCCAGTACACCGCGCACAGCGCCTTTGCCATCGGTAATGGGCGCCGTATTCACCATGAAGGTGTGCGTACCTTCACGCCGGCTTTCGTACTTCAGGGGAACACCTTTGCGCCGTTTGTTCTCGGCGAGTGTAACTTCCCACGGGAAAGCTTCCCGCTCTCTCTGTCTGCCCTCACCCGCCCAGGCCAGGCGGGACAGTTTGCGGCCTAGCAGGGCATCGTCCGACGACTCGATCTTGTCGGCAAAACTGGTGTTGGCCAGTATGATCTGCTCTTTCTCGTCCATAATCACCAGGCCCTCGGCCAAGGCGTTGAAGGCCGATTTGACGCGCTCCGGAATCACCGCGCGCGGATCAAGTTCGCGTAGGGTTCGCTTGATGAAAAACAGATAGGCAACAGACCCGACAACGGCGAAGAAAATAATGAGGGGAAAGAGGGAGTGGCTGATACCCAGCAGTAAACCGCTACCCTGCAGGTCGCTAAAAGTGACCTCGACGGTACCCCAGCGTCGTGTGCCGTGAAAGACAGGCACCTGAACGTGCGTGGACGTGGACTTGCCTAACGGAATATCAACCCAGTTGGCAGCGTGATCGCCGCTCTCCGCAAGGACGCGCCCATTTGCGCTTCGAACGGCCGCCGATATGACGTCCTCTTCGCTCGCCACCAGGGCATCCAACGTCGCGTGAATGAGGCTCGTCTCACCGCTGTTAACGGCCATAGAAAACTGTATGGCAAGAGATTTGCAGAACTTCTTTCGACCCTCGAGAAGTCCGCGATCCTCGTTGGGTACAACGCCGAGCAGATCACCGAACAACAACAGGCTGACCGTCAACATGACCAGCCCGAAGCTGACTTTCCTTGTCGGTGTTAACCAGGTCATCAGCTTGTCTCGTTAGAAGAGAAAATACTCTCTGACTCTATGTCGTTGGTTTGAGTGGAATCTTTATCGTCACCAGCCGATTTTCCGCTGGCTTTTCCGGTGTGCTTGGCGTTCGTGGCCAGCACCGGCAGAGGATCGAATTCGCGCCACAGCGGCAGAACCGACAGCAGACTGGCGGAAAGATAACCGGCCCGCAGCAGCCAGCTGACATAGCCCACGGTAAAGCTGACGGTCAGGCCGGTGACCGTCGTCGTGGTCAGCACCTGATCGTCCTGGTACCAGGACGAATCGCTGTCATCCATCTGTTCCATCATCGCCTCGATAGACTCCCAGATGACCGCATCGGGCTGCAGGGGGTTGAGCATCTTCGCGTAGGTGAACGGGTCCATCAGACCCTGGCGGATTTCGTGGCCTATGAGTCGAACCGACGACGGCCTGTCATCAGCTGCCGATTGAAGATTCTGATCAAACACGCGCACCAACCCGGGTAAGGAGACATCCGCCTGGGTGGGAACACCTCGACCCGATCCGGGCATGGCATCGACCGCGGGATCCGAAGTGGTCGTAGTCCCCGACCCGGAATCCGGAGTTGCCGCGTTGATGGCCTCCTCAGCGGCTTGAGCGACGTTCACGTTATTGACTGCCATGGGCTCCGGCGCCAGGAGATCAAAGCTGTCTTCGAGGATAAGCTCATCGAGTGCCAGTAGTGTGTCCTGCGAAATACCACTTGGCACACTGGCACTCACAGCAACACTGATGCGATGCATCGCATTCAGTGCACCACCACTGCCGACGTTGCCCAGATCGTCGGTTATGATCTGTACCGTAGCAATGCCCTCGTAGTCCGCATCAGCCTGGAAACTCAAGCCGTTCAACGCGGCGTTTATATCAGCGGCCGTACCCGTAAAGGTCATAGCAGCGTCACCACGGCCCTCACCGACAATGAAACTGAGCCCACGGGTCCCTGCCAGAGTCAAGCTGCCATTCGACACACTGAGCGTGACTTCCACAGGCGCTCCACTGGCATCCGGATCGGCGACCATGATGCTGTTGCCATTCAGGCTGGAGAAGATCAACGGTGTATCGCCGGTTGTATTCTGCGCAGTCGGGATGTTGTGAATTGGCGCATCGTTTACCGGGTTGATGCTCAGATTCACCGTCCCGACAGTGGAAGTAGCGCCGCTCGCATCGTTAATGTTATAGGTGAAACTGTCGGCGACCGTCTCCGATCCATCATGGGTATAGTCGACGGTGCCATCGGCGTTGATCACTATGGCCCCATTCGCAGGCCCAGCGACTATCGTGATCGATGTCAGGTCAAGTCCGTCATCAGCATCCGTATCATTTCTTGCCAGGTTCAGGTTGGTAGTACTGCCTTCATTCACCGTAAAGCTGTCGACGGTCGCGATCGGCACATCGTTCACCGAGCTGACGTTGACCGCCTGCTGGGCGGTGTTGCTGGTGCCGCCGTCGCCGTCGGTAAGCACAAAGTCAATGATACGCTGCGTGGTGCCCGGGTCGTCCGAAGTGTTCTGGTAGCCAATCTGCCGCAGCACCGCCTGGGCGTCGACTGGCGTGGCCTGTGGGCTCCAGGAAATCACCAGTGAGGAGCCGCCGGTGCCGCCGGATAAGCTGCCGACATTCTTGCCGTTCACCAGAATATTGCTGCCGTCCACCAGATTGACAACGCCGCCTTCCACGATTGACAGCCCGTCGTTGGCCGTGCCGCCCGCCGAAAAGCTGACCGTCAGTGTCCCGCCATTAAAGTCCGCGCTGTCGACATCCACCACCGTGGCGCTGGGATCAAGGACTGTGGCCAGGTCATTTTCTGTGTAGCTGATCGCAGGACCAGTCGTGCTCAACACCGGGGCATCGTTACCCGGTGGATCAGTCAGGACTGTGATACCGAACACCGTCGCCCCGAGGGTCCCGCCTACACCGTCGGTGGCTGTGAACGTAAAACTGTCAGGATTGGTGTCGGCAGCGCCGTGCTCGTAGGTCAGCAAGTCGGCGTTGATGTCCGCCTGGGTGAAGGTATCGTTGACACCCAGCGCCGCGCCGTTGAGTTTGAGTGTGCCGTTGCTTGATGCCACGGTCAGCGTGTAGGTGACTTCCGCGGCCGTATTATCAGGGTCGGTGACGCGGAGCAGCGAGTTGGGAATCAGCGAAGTCGTCCCTTGCGCCAGAGTCAGTTGATTGTTAGCAGCCACTAAGGGATCGTCGTTGACCGAAGTGACGTTGACCGTCTGCTGGGCGGTGTTGCTGGTGCCGCCGTCGCCGTCGGTAAGCACAAAGTCAATGATACGCTGCGTGGTGCTCGGATCGTCCGAAGTGTTCTGGTAGCCGATCTGCCGTAGCACCGCCTGGGCATCGGCTGGCGTGGCCTGTGGGTTCCAGGAAATCACCAGTGAGGAGCCGCCGGTGCCACCGGAGAATCTGCCGACGTTGTTACCGTTCACCTTGATACTGCTGCTGCCCACCAGATCCACAACGCCGCCTTCCACGATCGACAGCTCGTCGTTGGCCGTGCCGCCCGCCGAGAAACTGACCGACAGCGTCCCGCGATGAAAGTCCTCGCTGTCGACGTCCAGCACCGTGGCGCTGGGATCAAGCACCGTAGCCGGGTCATTCTCGACGTAGTTGATCGCAGGACCTGGTGTGTTCAGTGCCGGGGCAATAAGTGTGCCCTGCCAGGTGGCCTGCAGTTCTGCACTGAGCGCCACCTGCGCCTCGATACTGCCGGTCTGATACTCCAGATCCCAATCGCCACCCAGCGCAGAGCTGCCGGTAAGATCGTCACTGGCGGCCACATCGGCACCGGTCAGCTGGCCCAGTGCATCGACAAGGGATTGTCCGTCGGCAGTCGCCGCGAGGTTACAACCATAGATAAGCAGGTCACCGTCTGTGCTGACGGCCTTGCCCCAAGCCTTGATGAATTCTGTGTTGTCCTTGAGGGTGTCGAAATTCAGGGTGCCGTCACCCAGGTCAACTGACCCGTCAGTGCCGTGGGAGATAATGTGGACGGCATCGAGTTCACGGAATTTGCTCAAGGTATCAGTGACCTGACTGATGCCGTCACTGTTATTGTCGAGCAGGACGACCTCGATCAGGTGTTCCTCCCTGCTGTTGCTGAGCAGGTCGTCGACCAGAGCCTGGTAGTCGGGTGTGTCCGTGTCAACCAACACCAGCTCGCGCCGGCCGTATTGCTCCACAGTGACCGCTGTTGCGGTGATTTCTTCGTGGACCGATACCGTCTCGTCTTCGCCTCGGTCGGGGGCCAATGCGGCGGTAATATCAACTGGCAGATCGGCGGATAGCAGCAACCTCGGTTCGAGTTCTTCGAACACGAGTGCCGAGCGGGATTTCATGGGCGTCGCCTGCTTGTTTGCCCTCTTTCTTGTCACGCGCTCGGACCTTGTCTCAGTAATGGAAATGCAACGCATTGGCTGTGGGCGACGCGCCCTCTTCCTTTCGGTAGAGTTTGCCTTTTTCGAATCACTTCAACCCAGGCAGGAAGCCAATGGCCCCAAAAGGTTCCATGTGTATGTTGTGTATCGATCAGATCACATCATTCTTTAGGCTGGGTCAGTGCAATAAAAAGATAATTCCTTATCCCGGACGAGGATGTCGTAAAAGGTTGTAACCCCTTCTCCCTCCGGAGGGAGAGGGCGTTAACAGAACAGTTATGACATTGGTTTGGGTGGATTCAGTGCGCGTCTTCGGTGCATGGAACGCACCCTACACTTTATGGCGTTTCAGCACGGGCGTGGCTGGGAATGGGCTTTTTTTTCGCCGCGGTGGCGGATGGATTAGCGAAAAAGCTGACCTGACAGCGCAGGCCACTGGTCAATTTGTGCTCCGGGTTAGGCAAGATTAACGTAACGCGAAAGGTACCGCTGGCGGCATCGATAATCGGGTCCACGATACTCACCGTCGACTCGTACTGCCCACCAATCGAGGCCTCTGGTACAACCTTGGCCTGCTGCCCTGCGGCAATGGTGCCAAACCTGTCAACCGGCAACACCACCTCGACCCGCAGCGGATCGATCTGCACGATCTTGACAACGGGCCGGTCTTCGACCGACTCACCGGGGTTCAGGTAACGTTCTGCAACCACACCGCCAATCGGACTGCGAATAGTATGATGTTTCAGAGTCTCTTCGGCACGTGCCAGATCCAGCTCGGCGAGACGCTTGTTTTCCTCAGCCCGCGCCAGTTTGTGTCTTGCTACACGGGTTTCTGTCTCGGCCCGATCGATTTCATCGGTGGAGATGGATTGCTTTTTGTGCAACTCGGTGAGCCGTTTATGATTGCGCGAGCCGTAGGCAAGACTGGCTTTGAGTGAACGAATCTCGGCTTCCATCTCGGAACGGGCACGGGCGTGCTCCACGGCAACGGCTTCAGCGCCGGAGTCCAGCTTTGCCACGACCGTATCGGGTTCGATCACGTCGCCGCGATCGACCAGTACGGTCTCGATGATCCCGTCGACCCGACTGCTGAGTTCAACGACCATGCTGGGTTCGATGACACAGTCGAAACTGTTTGTATCCGCACTAGCGACCGAGGTGGTGAATGCCGTCATGGCAACCAGTAAGGTGAGGGAATTTTTGATCCCATACTCCTTCATCTTGTCCAGCAACTCATTCGATCGGGCCGGAGAATGCCATGGTTTCCTTCAACTTCTCGTCAACCCGCAACAGATTACGCCGCAGTCTCACATGGTGCCGTTCGGCAAGGCGCTGGGCGATTTGCATCATCAACATACCCGGCACCGGTAAGCCGAGTCGCGCTAAAACACTTATCAGGCTTGTTAGCGTCTGCGGAAAGTGTTTCTTTAAAATTGCATCTTGCAGCGACAGCATGGCTTCGAAGCTACCGGGATCGCCCTGGCGCCCGCAACGGCCAAACAGCTGGCGGTCGACGCGGCGTGCCTCATTACGATCGGCGGCGATCACATGCAACCCGCCGCACTCGGCAACGCCTTGCTGCAATTTGATGTCCGTACCCCGACCAGCCATGTTGGTGGCGACGGTAACCGCACCGGCCTGCCCGGCGCGAGCGACGATCTCAGCCTCGAGGCTGTCCTGGCGGGCATTCAGGACACAATGGTCGATACCTACCCCGGTCAACACGTCACTCAGTTGTTCTGAGTCCTCCACCGAGGAGGTGCCAATCAGCAGTGGACGGCCGCTGCGCTGCAACTCGGCGGCCCGCGCCGCGACCGCCTGCCACTTGGCGACGGCGCTAGGGTAGACGCGCTCGCCACCGGCGCGGCGACGCAGCGGACGGAAGGTGGGCAAGCGCACCACCTCAAGCCCATACACCGACCACAGTTCGCCGGCAACTTCCCGCGCGGTACCGGTCATACCGGACAGGTGCAGGTAGCGTCGGAAAAAGCGCTGGTAGCTGATTCTCGCCAGTGTCTGCCGCTCACCGGTAATCTTGCAACCTTCCTTGGCCTCCACCATCTGGTGCAAACCAAGTTCCCAGGAATGATCCGCCATGACGCGACCGGTATTACCATCGATAATCTGCACCTTGTCGTCGCGCACCAGGTAGTCGCGGTCCTTCAGATAACAATGACTGGCCTGCAGCGCCTGGGAGACCAGGGTCTCGGCATCGCGTTGCCGCTGCCAGGGGGCGGGCAGGCCGGCGACCTGCTCGTGCAGCGACGCGCGACCCCGGGCGGTGAGCTCCACGTCGTGGTAGCTGGCCTGCAGGCGATAGTCCAGGCCCTGTTCAAGTTGTGCGGCAATATCTAATGCCTGGCGATAGGTTTGCTCCGCCAGGGGGTTGTCCACCTCCCGCGACAGGACCAGTGGCGTACCGGCTTCGTCGATCAATACGCTGTCGGCTTCATCGACAATGGCAAAACACAGGCCGCGCAATAACAAGGGTGCACCGTCACCACCCTGCCCGCTCAACTGGCGCAGCTGCAGGTCGAGCCGTCCACGCCGTGACCCCATGGCGACCCGGTCGCGCAGATAGTCAAACGCGACCTGCTTCGGTGTACAGTAGGTGATGTCGCAGGCGTAAGCCTGACGACGGGCATCCGGCTCACGCACCCGCTCGCTGACCGCCCCGACGCGCAAGCCGAGCAGCTTGTACACCGGCGCCATGAACTCGGCATCACGGCCGGCGAGATAATCGTTGGCGGTGATGACGTGCACCGGGATGCCAGCCAGGGCGGCGGTGCAGGCGGGCAACGTCGCGGTCAGAGTTTTGCCCTCGCCGGTTTCCATTTCCGCCAGCATGCCGTTGAGCATCAGCCAGCCACCCCGGATCTGGGTGTCATAGTGACGCTGCCCGAGCGTGCGCCAGGCCGCTTCACGCACCAGGGCAAAACACGCCACGGCACCTTGTTCATCCAGCCCGGTGCGGGCCAGTTGCCGGCGCATTTCATCCACCCGCTGCCTGAAGCGCCCGTCTTTCAGGGGTAGCAGCGCTGCGGAGGCTGCATTGACGTCGGTGACGAAGCGGTCCGCACGCCGGGTGTGATTCAGCGAACTGCGCCGCAACGCGCCCAGC
>Ga0193947_1000185_pt1 | contig 12608 bp, 11 predicted proteins | sample FRT_01_MG_FD_161267 | JGI IMG/M metagenome (GOLD analysis project Ga0193947, IMG submission 161267) | Sediment microbial communities from the Broadkill River, Lewes, Delaware, United States - FRT_0-1_MG | ecosystem: Environmental > Aquatic > Freshwater > River > Sediment | place: USA: Delaware... | reverse complement strand
GCCGAGTTCCTCGAGCAAGGTGCTCGATGCCTTGGAGCTCGAAACGACCTTGTCGATTCGATCCCTGACTGTCGGTAATAGCTTGATCAGCTCGTTGACCGTCGATCCGGTACCGATGCCGACCACGGTGCCTGGCTCGATAAATTCGAGAGACGCTTTGGCGGCATTTCGTTTCTTTTCGGAGGGGTCCATAGTCGGCACCTAGTTTACAACGAATTTAGACCGAAAATGCTGATGCAGCCCACACAAAAGTGCCCGCATAAGCGGGCACTCTGTGTTGGCTTGGAAGAAAACCAATCTTCCTCGCAGACTAATAGCTAGCGTTTTTTCCGGCGGGAAGCTTTTTTCTTCGTCGCTTTCCGTCGGGTCGCTTTCTTCTTAGCCTTCTTCTTAGTGGCTTTCTTCTTTGTCTTACGCTTGGCTACTTTTTTCTTAGCCTTTTTCTTCGTCTTACGCTTGGCGACTTTCTTCTTCGCCTTTTTCTTCGTCTTGCGCTTGGCGACTTTTTTCTTCGCCTTTTTCTTCGCTGCCTTCTTCTTGGTCTTACGCTTAGCTACTTTCTTTTTAGCCTTCTTCTTTGTGGCTTTCTTCTTTGTAGCTTTCTTCTTTGTAGCTTTCTTCTTCGTTGCGCGTTTCTTCGCAACGCGACGCTTCGGCGCCGCTTTCTTCTTCGTTACTTTCCGCTTCTTCGCAACTTTGCGCTTAGAAGCTTTTTTCCTGGACTTCTTCTTAGTAGCCATTAGTTTTCTCCGTGTCGGGTACCCGGCGTTGAGTATATACAACAAGATCAAAAAATCCAGCGACTTAGGCGACACTTTTTGGCTTTCGAAATTCGCCGAAATGCGACAGAAACTGAAACCAGATTCTCAAATCATCACATCAGGTTTTAATGCGAATACAAAAACAAAATGGAAGCTGGCCGAACGGGTGTTTAATCGGCGTCCGTCACAGTTTTGTAGAGCGGAACATCCCAGGTGTCTGCAACAAGCATTTCGACCTCCTGACACTCGAATGCAACGCCTATCAGCTTTGGCCTTAGCCACTTACAGCGATTTCGCAAAAAATGGAAGCGGCGGTCAAAGTAGCCGCCGCCCATGCCGATTCGGTTGTTTGCTGCGTCAAAAGCAGCCAGCGGCGTTATGACGATATCGAGTTGTTTTGCATTAATGAACGCCCCCGAGTTTGGTTCCCAAAGACCGTAGTGATTCCGTGTCACGACGGTATCAGGTGTAATTTCACAAAAATTCATTGCGCCGTGTGTGTCGGTAACTGGGGCGAAAACGCGCTTTTTTGCGCACCATGCGCGCTGAATGATGTTTGTCGGGTCGACCTCATCGCTTATCGGCAAGTAACAGCCGACCATCCTGCTTGCCATGAATTCGTGCGAACGAGTAACGCGTGCGCAGATTTTCATCGATGCGTTTTCGCGTTGTTCGTCACTTAATGATCGACGCGCACGCAGTGCAGACACGCGCAGTTTTGATTTTGAGGTTGAAGTCAAAAGCGCCTCCCGCCTGTGCCGTTACAGACCGTCGCCCTCGAACCGGAGCAACAGGTGGGGTCAGCCGTTGCAGCAACAGGCTTACCGCCGAAGCGGCTCTGCTCACATGCTACCAACAGTGCACGACCCCGAGGTAAAAATTTAGGGTCGAGAGGTTTCCAGGTCGGTATCGAACACTGCAGGAGGCGCCATATTGAATATCCTGTTCCTACGCGTCAGAGATCAAGTTGCTGGGATGTGCCCAGCGCGTTCTCGACGCGATCGGAAATACTTTTCAGTCGCCCGCTCAGATCACCTTCAATGAGCCGATCGCGCGCCTGTGCGTGTAGAAGATCATTGGCCATGTTAAGAGCGGCCATTACGGCAATGCGGTCGAGTCCCACGACTCGGCCGCTATCACGAATTTCGAGCATCTTGGAATTGAGAATCTCGGCGGAGTCGAGCAGATCGGTTCGTTCTTCGGACGCACACGCTACCTGGTATTCCTTGTCGAGAATTCTCACGCTTACTTGGGCATTGCTGGTTGTCATGTCAGGATCCCTGCTCCATCGCTTTGAGCCTGCCGATCATTGCCTCGACACGGGCTCGTACCTGTTCATTTTTTTGAAGAAGATTTGCACGCTCTGACGTTAGTACGTCCTGCCGCTGCTTGAGAGACTTGTTCTCGTCCTGCAGCTGATCGCACACTTTGACAAGCGCGTCGACGCGCTTCTCGAGTCGTTTGAGTTCGTGCTCAAAAGTTGTATTTATGTTGTCGGCCATATGAGCAATATAGACACGCGCTCAAACAGAATCAATCACCGTGGCCACACACGTCGTTACGTGGGATCATTATTGCCATGGAATCCCCAATTGAACACGATCTGCTGGACTCGGCACTCAGGCGTTGTGGCGCCAGCTGGGACGCTGCCCAGTCACACGGGCTGCTCACAGGACGACTTGCCATGGCTGGCGCCGACAGCGGCTTCGACTGGCTCTCGCAAGTCCTTGAAGGTACGGACGCAAATGACGCATTGCGGGGCGAATGTGAGGCCATGCTTGGGTCCCTTTTCGAGACCACTTTTCGGCAACTCGCCGAACGGCAGTCCGAGTTTGAACCGCTGCTGCCTGACGATGATGATACGGCGGCGGCAAGGGCTACCGGGTTGGCTCACTGGTGCGAGGGATTTTTGCATGGCCTGGTGTCGGCGGACCACGGCGATGCGCTCAAAGAGCGCCTTTCGAACGAGCCGCTGGCGGACATCATCAAGGACATGCTGCAGATAACCCGGGCTGTCGCCGCAGACGAGAGTGACGACGACACCGATGAGGAGGCCTACGTGGAGCTCGTCGAATATCTTCGAGTCGCGGCCCAGTTAACGTACGAAGAGCTCGTAGAGTTTCGCAACCCGTCGGCCGCTGATGCTGAAGCCGCGCCAGGGCCAGGGGTGTTGCATTGATCAGCAAGGAGTTTGAGCGGCGACGCAGGAACCTGATGCACATGGTCGGCGAGGGCGGCATCGCTATCCTGCCGGCGGCGCCAATCCGGACGCGTAGCCGCGACGTCGAGTATCCGTTTCGGCAAGACAGCGACTTCTACTATCTGACGGGCTTTGCCGAACCCGATGCCGTGGCCGTCATCGTGCCCGGGCGTGACAGTGGCGAGTTCATGATGTTTTGCCGCCAGCGTGATGTGGAAAAGGAGCGCTGGGATGGCCAGCGTATGGGCACGGACGGTGTTGTCGAGCATTTCCAGGCTGACGACGCGTTTCCGATCGAAGACATCGATGACATTCTGCCGGGTATTATGGAGTCCTGCGAGCGCGTCTATTACACGATGGGCCTGTACAAGGATTTCGATGTGCGCATCGCCGACTGGGTGAACTCATTGCGCTCGGGTGGCAATCGTGGTCTGCATACGCCGCAGGAATTTGTCGCCCTCGACCACCTGCTGCATGACATGCGCCTATATAAGAGTCGCTCCGAAATATCGGCCATGCGCAAGTCGGCACGGGTCGCAGTCGGTGCGCATGAGCGGGCCATGCGTATCACCCGACCCGGTCTCTACGAATACGAGATTGAGGCCGAGTTCATTCACGAATTTCGGCGCAATGATGCGCGAAATTCCTACAACCCCATCGTGGCGGCCGGCGCGAATGCCTGCACGCTGCACTATGTCGACAATACGGCCGTGCTCGAGGACGGGCAATTGCTACTGATCGACGCTGGCTGCGAACTCGATTATTACGCTTCGGACATCACGCGAACGTTTCCGGTCAATGGCAAGTTTAGTCCCGAGCAGCGCGCTGTCTACGAGATCGTTCTCGAGGCACAGCTCGCAGCGATCGACAAGACACGCAAGGACAATCACTGGGACGAGCCGCATGATGCTGCAGTGCGAGTCATTACCAAGGGCCTTAAGAAAATCGGCTTGCTCGACGGGTCCATACCGAAGCTCATAAAGGACGGCGCGTATCGAGAGTTCTATATGCATCGGACCGGGCACTGGATTGGCATGGACGTGCACGATGTGGGTGACTACAAGGTCGGTGACGAATGGCGTTTGCTCGAGTCCGGAATGGTGACAACGGTAGAACCGGGGCTCTATATCCCGAACAGTCGCAAGGTGCCGAAGAAGTGGCGCAATATTGGTGTTCGCATCGAGGACGATGTTGCAGTGACCAGCAACGGGCCCGACGTACTGACGAAGGGCCTTGCCAAGGAACCCGATGCTATCGAAGCCCTGATGCAGCACTGACGTGAACACCAAGCGCGACAACCACTACGACATCGTCATCGCCGGCGGCGGCATGATTGGTTCGAGCCTTGCGCTGGCCCTGGCGCCGCTCGGCTTGCGCGTTGCTATCGTCGAGGTGGTGCCACGGGTGGCTCCATCACAACCAAGTTTTGATGAACGCTCGACCGCCTTGTCGCGCAGCACGCAACGCATGTTTGAGGCAATGGGATTGTGGGACAGGGTTCTCGCCGCAGCGACGCCGATCACGCATATTCACGTCTCGGACCGGGGACGCTTTGGTTTTGCACACATCGATGCACGAGAGCAGGACGTCGAAGCGCTGGGTTACGTGGTTATCAATCGTGTCCTGGGCGGCGTGTTGCAGCAATCGCTGGACGATGTCGCGAATCTCGACATCATGTGTCCGGCGCGCATCGTCGCGGCAAAGCTGGGGCCCGCGAATGCCGTCGTCACAGTCGACCAGGACGGCGCACAACGTGACCTGTCCTGCGATTTACTCGTTGCAGCTGACGGCTCGAATTCCGCCGTGCGTGCCATGATCGGAATCACCGCTAAACAGGTGTCCTACGAGCAGCGCGCCGTCATCGGCAACCTGTTGCCGGAATTACCGCTACAAAATCGCGCCTATGAACGTTTCACCGAACAGGGGCCGTTGGCGATACTACCGGTCGCGGACGGGCGCGCCGGATTCGTCTGGACCGTTCAGGAGCGCGATGCAGATCGTGTACTCGCTCTCAGCGACGAGGAGTTCCTGGCCGAATTACAACAGACATTCGGCAATCGCCTGGGTACGTTTTCACGCGTGGGCAAACGCGCGTCGTACCCCTTGTCTCTGAGTAAAGCGCTGCGGTTGACAGCACAACGTGCCGTGCTGGTTGGTAACAGTGCGCACGGGCTGCACCCCGCCGCCGCGCAGGGTTTCAATCTTGGGCTGCGTGACGTTGCAGCGTTATGTGATTGCATTGCCGATTTCAAGTTTGCTACGCGCGACTCTTTCGACGCAGGCGATCGGTCGATTCTCGAGCGCTACTCAGCCTGGAGGCGCTCGGATCAGAAAAAGCTGGTTCGATTTACCGACGGTCTGGTGCACTTGTTCGGCGACACGCGCGCGCCCATGCGCGCCCTGCGCAATCTCGGCATGCTTGGTTTCGACCTGATCCCCGGCGTCCGCAAAACGTTTGCCAGGCATACGATGGGGCTTGCCGGTCGCCTGCCGAGACTGTCCCGCGGAGTACCGCTGACATGAACAGAAAGTATGACGTGCTCATCGTGGGTGCCGGCGTCACTGGTCTGACGGTTGCCGCGCTGCTCGCGCAGTGCAAATACAGCAGTCAGCTACGGCTGACCGTTGTCGATGCGGCACCGAGGCCTGTTCACGACCCCGAAAGTGGAGTAGCGCTGCGCGTATCGGCAATCGCAACCGGATCGGCAAGACTCCTCGAGTCCGTCGGCGCCTGGCAACATGTCGGTGAGACGCGAGCAAGCGCTTACGAGACCATGCGCGTATGGGATGAGTCGATTGAGCCCGACAGTGGCAGTGCTCTGAGCTTTGATGCGGCCGAATTCGGCGTACCGCAGCTGGGATTCATCGTCGAGAACGTGCTCATCCAGCACGCGCTGCTCGCCGTGCTCGATAATCTCGATGTTACCCTCACTTTCAATACCAGGATCGACTCACTCAAAGCCGATCTCGTTATTGGTGCTGATGGATCGCGCTCATTCGTGCGAGAGAAGGTCGGCATCAAAACGCAGGATTTTCCGTATGGGCAAACGGCGTTTGTTACGCACCTGGAGCCAGAGCAACCCCATTGCCGTAAGGCATTGCAGCGTTTCACACAGGACGGTCCGCTCGGTATGTTGCCGCTGGCCGATGGGCGCATCTCGGTCGTCTGGTCCATTCACGACGTGCTTGCCGAGCGAGTGCAGGCGGCCAGTGACGAAGAACTCGGTGAGATTCTAAGCGCAGCATCGGACTATGCGCTGGGCAATCTCCAGGTCGCAGGGCCGCGCGGTGGCTTCCCCTTATGTGCGCGCCACGCTACACAATATGTCACGGCGGGCGTTGCTCTCATAGGCGATGCCGCACACGCCGTGCACCCGCTCGCCGGGCAGGGCGCTAACCTCGGCTTGCAGGACGCGGCAAAGCTTGCGGACGTGATCAACACCGCGCTCGGTGACGCCGAGCACCCGGGCGACAGGCCCGTGCTGCGTCGTTATGAGCGGGCGCGCAAGGGCGAAAACGCGACAATGTTGCATTTCATGACTGGCCTAAACAAGCTGTTTGCGACAGACTCGGCACTTCTCCGCGAACTGCGCATCAACGGCATGCGCCTTTTTAACTACAGCGGACCGATAAGAAACCACGCGGTGAAGGTGGCACTGGGGATCTGATGAAGCAGCAGTACGTTTATGGCCTGGCTGCGTTGCTGGCAATCGTCGGCTTGTCCGTGTTTGTGTACAAATGGCAGGTACTCGATTTCCCGCTGACCAAAAACCAGGAAACGCCCGTCTATACGATCGAGTCGTCGATCAGGTTTGACAGCGGCCCAGGCTCGATTAAGGTCAATTTGCTGATCCCGACACTGACGCCCGGCTTTCGCATGCTCAACGAAAATTCTGTGTCGCGCGGTTATGGGTTCAGTCTCAATTACGGTAGCGGTGGCCGTGAGGCGCAATGGACAATTCGTCGCGCCGACGGGTCCCAGACCATTTACTACAGGATATCGGTCTATGAAGATGAGGGCATCGACCAGTCCGACACCACGCCGCCGTTTCCGCCACCGCCGGTAATTAACGAGCCGTTCAAGACCGCCGTCGATGTTATCGTTGCCGACGTCAAAGAACAGTCGGCCGATACCGCGTCGTTTACGGCTGAACTAATACGACGCATGACTGACGCTTCGCCGGACCCAAACGTTGCGCTGTTGCTATCGAACGCGACGACCCGCGCCGAATTAGTCGACAGCATTACTACGATCCTCGCATCGGCGCGGATTCCTGCGCGCATGGTGCATGGCATCGAGTTGCAGGGACGCCAGCGTAATACCGAGCCTGTGACCTGGCTCGAGGTTCATGACGGTGATCAGTGGCGCTACTTCAATCCGATGACCGGTGAGGAGAGTCTTCCCGAGCGGTTCCTGATCTGGTGGCGTGGCAACGAGCCGCTGATCAGTGTCGAAGGTGGAAGCAACGTACAGGTTGAATTCGCCGTGCAGGAGAATCACCTCGATGCGGTTGCGATCGCCGAAACACAGGCAGCGCAGCAGGGCGCGCGCGCGATCGATTTTTCCCTGTACAGCCTGCCCATCCAGACTCAGGCTGTTTACAGCGTGTTGCTGATGATTCCGATCGGCGCCCTGATCATGGTTATCTTGCGCAACATCGTCGGCATCGACGCTTTCGGCACGTTCATGCCGGTGCTCATTGCCCTGGCATTTCGCGAGACGAAACTCCTCTGGGGCGTGATACTGTTTTCCGTTCTCGTTGCACTTGGGTTGAGCATCCGATTCCTGCTCGAGAAATTACGGCTATTACTCGTGCCGCGGCTGAGTGCAGTCCTGATCGTTGTCGTTATCCTGATGTTGCTGATCAGCCTGATGTCGCATCGACTCGGCATGGAGACAGGATTGTCTGTTGCGCTGTTCCCGATGGTAATTATCGCGATGACAATCGAGCGCATGTCAGTTGTCTGGGAAGAGCGCGGCCCGGTCGATGCGATGCGCGCTGGAGCCGGAAGCCTGCTTGTCGCCATAACGGCGTACGTGTTCATGGGTCTGCCATGGCTCGAGCACCTGATTTTTACATTCCCGGAATTACTGCTCGTCATACTGTCACTGGTCTTGCTCGCAGGGCGTTACACGGGATATCGCCTGCTTGAACTGAGCCGTTTTAAGGCTCTGACGGGACAATGATGTTTGCCCGGGCACAGCGACTTCGGGAAGCCGGTGTACTCGGTCTTAACGAGCGAAATACCAACTTCATCATGCGCCTGAATCCGCGGCGCCTGTACCCGCGCGTCGACGACAAAGTGATAACGAAAGAACTGGCGCTTGAGGCCGGCATGGCCGTACCCGAACTGTACGGCGTCATTTCGAATCAGGGTGAGGTCAAGGAATTCAGCGACATTGTCGCCGAGCGTGAAAGTTTTGTGGTCAAGCCGGCACAGGGCAGCGGCGGCGACGGCATCCTCGTCGTGACAGGACGGAGTCAGCGTAAGCGCGATTCTTTTCGACTGGCTAGCGGCGTGCTGATCTCCAAAGGCGAGATCTCCCATCATATCTCCAATATTGTTGGCGGCCAGTACAGCCTGAGTGGCAACCGGGACAAAGCACTCATCGAGTACTGCGTGAACTTCGATCCTGTCTTCGCAGAAGTTAGCCACCAGGGTGTGCCGGACATTCGCGTCATTGTGTATCGCGGCTACCCGGCCATGGCGATGGTACGGTTGCCAACACGCGCCTCCGACGGCAAGGCAAACCTGCACCAAGGTGCTGTTGGAGCTGGCGTAGATATGAGCCTCGGCGAAACACTAACCGGTGTGCTCGGCAACGAGCTCGTCGATGAACATCCGGATACCGGGGCACTCGTCGCAGGTCTGCAAATTCCACAGTGGGATTTTATTCTCGAAACTGCTGCGCGAGGCTTCGAGGTAACCGAGCTCGGCTATCTCGGCGTCGACATGGTTATCGATCGCGACCTCGGACCGATGATTCTGGAAATGAACGCAAGACCGGGCCTCAATATCCAGATCGCCAACGGTACCGGTCTCGCGCATCGCATCGCTCGCATTGAAGAGGTTTTCGATCCGGATGCTTTGCCGGAAGAGCGGGCGCGTCTTGCTCGCCGCGAGTTTGCTACAAACCGGCAGACGTCAATTCAATTTGATCGTTGAGGTGATTGCGTCCAATGCCTCTTCGCGGATGAGGCTGTTGCCGCGGCCGAGTGGATCCTGTAGCGCGTGTCCGGATCCCTCGTAGATTTCGATGCGCAGGTTCGGCTTGCCCAGCGCGTGCAGCCGTCGCGCACTCTCTTCGGATGGCACGTTGGTGTCATCGGCACCGTAAAGAGCAAGCGCCGGCACATTCACTTCCTGCCAATAGGGAACAGGATCATAATTGGCGACCCGGTCCCAGAATTCAGCTTGAGCGACGTTGCGGATATATGCTGTCGATGCCAGTGCGACTGCATTGGAGATACCTGGCAGGAATCCCATTTGACGCAGGTTGTGGTTTTCCTCGTAGATGAGCTGCTCAGCAGGAGTGACAGCGGACCCGACCATCGAGACGACGAAATCAACGTCACTGGATGCGCTGGCAGCGATGGGCGCAATCCAGCCGCCCTGGCTCATACCGACAATACCAACGCTGAGCAGCGGAATACCTTGTTGTGTATTCAGGAATTCGATCGCGGCCAATGTATCTGTGGCGAGATCTTCAAAGCTCGAGGTTCGCCAGTCACCTTCTGATTTTTCGGAGCCTCGCTTGTCCGGCAACAGTACGACGACACCGTTCTGTTGCAGGTGGTTTGTTAGCGTTAAATACCAGGCGCTGTCTCGCCGACTAGTGCCAGAACCATGAATGATAACCGCCGCTGGAAAAGGCCCGTCACCGGGAGGCACAAAAAGCATCCCACCCAGCTCAAGCTGCTGTTGCGTGTTCTTGAACGCGATCTCCGTGTACTGCAATTCATCAAGCGACACCGCGTCATATTGCCTGCTATCGGCCGGTAACAGCTGTCTCACTACAACCGGACCGAAGAAAATTATCAGAAACAGCACAAGCATAATGGAGCGACGAAGTCTGATCATTTCAGGAAACTCGCAGAAAGGTTTCTTGGCAGCTACAGTAGCCAAAATACGCGCCCATCGGTGCGTTGGCCAATCGAGGGCAAGCGCTTGCCGGATTTCGAGGAGTTTTCGGTCATTACCTGCCCGCATTGCGGGCATGAAACGAGAGAACGTATGCCGACCGACGCCTGCCAGTTTTTCTACGACTGCAAAGGTTGCCGGGAAGTCCTGCGGCCTAACGTGGGTGATTGTTGCGTGTTTTGCTCATTTGGGACGGTCAAATGTCCGCCAATGCAACTGGATGACGGCTGTTGCCAGTCTCGTGGCGACAACTGACTTAGAACTCGACGAACCGGGTTTCCTGCCTCGGCCGGGCCGCTCAGGCCGCGGCAGCAGCCAGTTTTTGCTTTAGTGCCTCGACAACTCGCGGGTACTCTTCCTTGATTTGCCGTTGCAGTGTGGCGGCAGTCGCCCGGTCACTCCTGCGAGTCGATGTTTCCATAGCCGCGCAAAGTTCCGCGAGTGCCGTTGCTCCGACGTTGGCGCTGCAGGACTTCAGCGAGTGAGCTGCAGTGCGGATGCAATCGGAGTCGGATCGGTCAATTGCCTCACCGAGTCGCGTCAACAGGTCCATTGAACTGTTGATGTAGGTCTGAATGACCTGGTTCACCAGGTTCTGATCGCCGGACTGCGGCAATGCCGTCAAAGAGTCCAACGCACTATCGTCAATCGTTTCGGAGAATCCTTCGAGCGCGTTGTCGTCCAGCATGATCGGTGGTTCTTGCGTGCCGGCTGTCGGTCTAGGCAGTTCGCCCGGTTGCAGAACTTTGACCAGTGCGGCATTGAGTTGCTCGCACTTATAAGGCTTTCGCAAGTAATCATCCATTCCTGCCGCTATGCATCGTTCCATGTCGCTTGCCAGCGCATTTGCAGTGACGGCAATGATCCGGACCGGGTCTTGCCGCTTATGTTTCTCGATCCTGCGAATCTCTTCAGTGGCCTGGAATCCATCAATTACCGGCATCTGGCAATCCATCAATATCGCATCGAATCTCTGAGCGCGGCACAGGTCGACCGCTTCCTCACCATTCTTCGCCAACACTGATTCCACTCCCATTGCGGTCAACATGCCGGTTGCGACGGCCTGATTGACAGCATTGTCTTCCGCGACCAACACGCGGCCGTTTAGAGGCAACAGGTCCAACCTGTTGCCGTCGAGTTCGCCAAAGACATGGGTGAATGTCTTTTCGATGCCGGTCATATCGCCGCTGCGGTCTGCTAATAGCCGTAATGTGAAAGAGAAGCTTGAGCCACTGCCGGGTTCGCTGACCAATTGGATGCTGCCTCCCATCAACTCGACAAGCTGCTTGCATATCGTCAGACCAAGTCCGGTTCCACCATAGCGCCGTGTGGTAGATCCATCTTCCTGCGTAAACGACTCGAATATCTGCTGTTGTTTGCGCGGCGCGATCCCTATGCCTGTATCGATAATCTCGAATGTTATTTGCTCAAAATCGCCAATATCGGGCGTTGTCGAAACGCTGATTAACACATGCCCCTTTTCCGTGAACTTGATGGCATTACCAACGAGATTCGTCAGTACCTGGCGAAGTCGTAAGGGATCGGTTTGGATATTTATCGGGGGCCCGTCAGGTGCGATCGTGTTCAGACGAAGACCTTTCTGATCGGCAAGACCCGACAAACTATCTGAAATATCAGTAATGAACGAGTTCAGGTTGAACGCGCGTGTTTCAAGCGTGAGTTTGCCCGCCTCGATCTTCGAAATATCAAGAATGTCGCTGATGATTTCCAGCAGGTTATCTGCGGACTCCGTGATCGAATGCATGTAGCGCTTTTGCGTACGATCCAGAGGCGTATTTTGTAGAAGTTCTATCATCCCAAGCACGCCGTTCATTGGCGTGCGGATCTCGTGACTCATTTTTGCCAGAAAGTCACTCTTTGCATTGGATATTGCCAATGCCTGGTCTCGCGCGGATTCCAATTCTATCTGCGCAAGATTCAGGCCCCTGGCGAGGTCGGCAAACTCTTTTTCCAGAATACCGATTTCATCGCCTCGGTTCGATTGCAGCGATCGTTCAAGGTCACCGGTGCGGCGCATTCGGGAAATATGCCTGGTCAGTGAGGTGACTGGCGCGACGATGAGGTTGCGCGTAAAGATCCACGCTCCAAGCAAAAAAACGCCTGTCGCCGCGAGGAAAAAGACCAGCGCCGTACCAATCACATTCCTGCCAATCTCAATAATAGTTCTCGGCGAGCTGACTTTGAGCACGAAAGCTGGCTTTCCGAATACATCAGAAATGACCTGGTTGCCGGTAATGAAGTCGTCGGTGAATGACCAGGAAACAAGGTTGCTCTTGCCGCCGGTCCTGACCAGCTCATCGAGAAGTCCCTCGGGGACGTTCGGGTCGTCCAGCGCAAACAATGTTGCCTCGACACTCGCGCGCTCTCCCAGTTCCGTCACCAGCGTGGGGTCGAGAAACCTGGCGATGATCAGCGTGCCTGCGGCAGGTCCGTCCGCCGAACTCGTCAGAATGGGCTGTGAGCTTACGAGCAGCGGCGCGGTT
>Ga0193947_1000183_pt1 | contig 12811 bp, 9 predicted proteins | sample FRT_01_MG_FD_161267 | JGI IMG/M metagenome (GOLD analysis project Ga0193947, IMG submission 161267) | Sediment microbial communities from the Broadkill River, Lewes, Delaware, United States - FRT_0-1_MG | ecosystem: Environmental > Aquatic > Freshwater > River > Sediment | place: USA: Delaware... | reverse complement strand
CGGCATACCGTCCATCCCTGGACATCGCCGCTACGGGCTTCCTGCCCTCTCGCGGCATACCGTCCATCCCTGGACATAAAAAAGCGGGTCGATAAACGACCCGCTTTCCTGGTACTTCCACCTGCTCCCGCTTACTTCGCGGTGCGGGCCTCGGGCGCTGCCGGCTGGACGGGTGCCACAGCAGCGGGATAGCCGTAGCCATAACCCGGATAGCCGTAGCCGTAGCCACCATACGGATAGCCACCCCAGCCATAACCGGGATAGCCGTAGCCATAGCCACCATAGGGATAGCCACCCCAGCCATAACCGGGATAACCATAGCCGTAGCCGCCGTAGTAAGGATAGCCGCCACCATACCAGGGGCCGCCGCCCCAGGGGCCATAGTAGTTGCTTCCCCACCAGGCGTTCGCCGACAGGGCAATCAATGAAAGTGCGCCACCCAGAGCAACACCTGTCAGGGTTTTCATGGTTTTCTTCATAATTTAACGTCTCCTCTTGGACCCAATAAGTCTAGTAAAAAACACGCCTATTCACCCAGTGTTATTGTATCCATCGTCCGCATTGGATGTCTTAGCAATTTCGAATATTACCATATCTTGTCGGACATGGCGCCACAGGAGCGATGCTGTTGAAACCACTGAATTGAGTTTCATACTGCTTCCCGTCCACTACATGAAACTTATTAAGGGTGCATCATCTGAATGATCTGCAATATATGCACCAACTCATAACTTATTGTTTTTTAGTAATGTTGGGTCACGTGGTAACGATAAACACTGCAACGCAATGGTAATACAATACTTCACATATAGTGTATATTTTATTGTTTTACAGTTTTATTCCGTGATTTCATGATGGTGCAACGCTGCTGCAACGTATTCAGCATCATGCAACAGTGCACTGCAGTCAAAGCATACAGCGCGATACCACTGACGAGATGGCTATGAGCCTGGCGGCATCCGTGCAGGAATACGGATTTCCAGGACACCGTTCTCTACGCTGGTTGTCAGCCTGCTCCCATCAGCATCGTAGGGCAGGCGTACGCTACGCCTGATAGAACTTCGGCTGGAGACACTGGAACGACGATAGGGCTGCTCAGACTGCCACTCACCCTGACGGCTCCTCTCGACGCGCAAGCGCAGTCGGCCACGATCGGCCTGCACCTGAATATCCTCAGCTTTTACCCCTGTAGTATGGACACGCAACAAATAACCTTCCTCGTACCTGGCCTTCTCCAGGTAGATGCGGGATGGCGCCGCGTACGGATACGGCGGACGGGACATGCCGTCCACAGGCGGGACGGGATCGCCAGGCACAGGCTGTTCCCGTCCATAGGGAGCCGGGACGTCACCCGGACCCGCGGGACTGTATGCATCAGCGCCAAGGGCAGCTGATACCATGGCAAGCAGTAAAAGCGACGTTGCTGTTACAAGAGCACATCTCATGACTGGCCTCCGTCAAGAGTCAAAGCACTTGATTACCCTAATCAGGGCATCGAGCATCCTGCAGGACATCACCAAGGGTGTATCATCATGTCACTAACAGCTTAAGTATAGCCGCTTTACTGCAACTGAAGCGGTTCTACCAGGTGATGCAGACCAGGGTACCGTGCATCGTCCAGCACGTTTTCGGATTACTGGTCTGGAACGTCGTGATTGTACTCATGTGCTGAATTTTATCGGCCGGTAGCGGAAACTCCAGGGTGACGGCCGCTTTGCTGCCATCGGTTCTGTAAGCCTGCATATTGCCATCCTTATCCACGGCAAAAACCACGGCCAGCGGGCTGTCACTGAAAGTGAGCTCTTTTACTGCATCCGTGCTGAGCACCTCCACCTGCACGTTCTCGGACGCAGCAACCGCCTGCGGGATTTCCTTTACATATCGCCCACCCGAATTGGCACAAGCGCTTATCAGACTGCCGACAATCAGAGCACCTGTGGCTACAGTGGTTTTCATACTTTGCTTATTCATGGTGTTTCCTCCTGAGTAAAAGAAAAATGCCCCTCCTGAAACCAGCAGGGAAAGCCCGCTAAAAGTTCAGGCTGATTCGGCCAACAATCGTCCTGTCCGGAATGTACTCTGGCGCAACCAGTTCGGACGTCATGAAATTCCGGTCCTGGTATGAGAAGTTCTTGTCGAACAGGTTCTGCACTTCCACGCCGATGATGCCGTAACGCTTCGGCAGCCGGTAACCCAGTGAAACGTCCACCAGGGTAAAATCATCGCTGTCCCATTGCGAGGAAGACTGACGCCTGATTTCCTGGTCCACATAAGAGACCCCGGCACCTGCAAAAACGCCGTTGGGGTTGAAATAATTCAGGCCAAGCGGAACGGTTGCGGTATCGAGCTTGCGCGGGCCAGGATTGTTGCCGTTATCGATTTTTTCCAGCCGGTATTCCGCGCTTAGCGCCCAGTGCTGGTTGAGCGTCCAGTTGAAGTAGGCCCGGTAGCTGTCTTCTTCGCGCTTTTCATAATTCCTGGCCGCTGTACTGGCATCGAATTCCTGCACATCGACGTCGCGGTGCATGTATTCCACACCACTGTACAGCGCGGCTGAGAAGTGTGCATCAATGGCGACTCCATAGTTATCGGATCTCGATCCATTCTTTTCGTCGTAGAACTGGTTGAAGCCCGACACCTGGGTGGGCTCGATACTCTGCTCCACCACCAGGCTGCGCTTGACAGTTTCGAAATAGGCCAACCGCAGGCGTGCCGCGTTACTGATGTCCCACTGTGCTCCGAGTTTCGGACTGTAACGGTCGTCATCATCGTTATCCAGCTCCACCGAATCGTAACCGAGTCCCAGCGTCCAGGTCAGATTGCGCGGGTAGCTGATGTTCGAATACAGGTACACCGAGTCATGCTGGCTGTCGGGCTGTGCCGGCAGTGAACACGGCACTGGCGGGAAAGGTGGCGAGGGCGGACAGGCAAAAGGGAATACCGGCGTCCAGTCGAGCACGCTGCCGCCGGTGTAATCGACGTCATAGCGGCCGCCACCGGCGACAACATTATAGCTGTGCTGCCGGTACAGGAACTGTGCCTCCAGCTGCCGGGCATCAGCGCCCTCTTCACCCTCGAGGTCAGGCCCATTGTCGCCCGGGACTGCCAGCTTTTCATTGGTATCGCTGTAGATATAGGAAACCAGGACATCCGAAGACAACGTGGGTTGGTAATGCCCGCCCAGCCGGTAGGTGCTCTGATTGACCTTACGGCGCCGGCTGTCGGAAAACAGATCCGGGTCGAAATTCAAACGCAGATCACCCTGATCGGTCTCGCGGCGCCGGAACTCGCCCTGTACATTGAGCTGCGGCGAAATGGCGTACTGGAGAAAACCGTTATAGAGATCTTCCTCGTTATCGTTGTTGTCTCTGAAGCCGTCGGTCTCGTAGTGGAACTGGCCAAGGCTGTAAGATAGTTTCTTGTGGATGCCTGAGAAAACTGCATCGTTGCCCCAGGTATTGTTATTGCCATAAAGCCCGTCGAGCTGCAGGCGTACGCCGTCGCGGATAAACATCGGGTTATATTCGTTGTAAGCCGCCGCCAGCGGCCCGGAATTTTCAACTATGGCCAGATTGGCTTCGGCCAGTTGCGGCTGCAGCGGGGTATCGTTGATGGGCGCGAGAAGTTGAGACTGCAACAGCTCGCTGGTACGCGCAATATTGTGCCTGGGCAACGCCGTGTAGCTGTCGGACAGGAACCGGTGGGCGGAGAAATTATCGGGGGCAACGGTAACCGATTTCCAGCCCTTCACCAGCGCAGGCTTTTCAAAGCCCAGGTCCTGGAATATGCGCGCCTGACTGACAGAGCGCGCTGCCAGGTCATCGTCCATCAACAGCGTCGAGCGATACACAGCGCGTTTGTCGTTCAGCTGTATCGATTTCTGCAGATCCTGCAACGCCTCGACGGGACGATTCACGCTTTGTTTGCGAATGGCATCGTAAAACCACGGCGTCGGATCATTGGGATCCAGCTGTTTTGCCATCGCCAGCTCGGTGGCGGCCACAGGATCGCGTTTTTCATCGAAGTAGGCCTTGCCCAGATAGCTGCGGATCAGGCTGTTATTGGGATCGAGACTGGCCGCCAGTTCGATCTGACCACGTCCGCGCTCGAGTTTGCCGCTGCGGATGAGTGCCAGTCCCAGTCCGAGCCTTGATAAGGGATCGGTCTGATCCAGTTCAATCGCGCGTTCAAAGGCCTGTTTGGCCTGCGCGATCCTGATCCGGGTCAGATAGGCAAATCCCAGCACACTCTGGGTGCGCGCCAGCCCAGGATTTTTTTGTGTGGCCTGCTTGGCGGCATCGAGTGCTTGGCCAAGCTCACCAACCGACAGGTACAGTTCCGCCAGCCGTGCCCACAACAACGCATCATCGGGACGGGGTTTCACTGCCGCCTGCAACGTCGCCAGAGCAGCCTGCACGTCAAACCCGCTCTGCTGCGCATAGGAAAGCGCCAGTGCCGCAGCGGGGTTTTGCGCATCGGCTGCCACTGCGCCCTGTGCCAACTCCAGTGCCTGGGCGGATTGATTCTGCACCACCGCAATGATGCTCCGCAGGGCGAGTACATCGCTGTCGTCAGGATTGATAGCAGCGGCCGACATCAGATCACTGCGGGCTTCCGCCACGCGACCGACGCTCAGGCGCAGCGAGGCACGATAGTTGTAGACCTGGGCCAGCTCGGGCTGATTGGCCGGCAGGGTATCGATCAGATCCAGCGCGGCAGCGACATCACCGGCCTGGTAGGCTTGTAGCGACTGTTGCAACGGCTGACGCCATTGCGCGGGCAGCTCGGCAAACCGATTGGTGTCGAAATCCATAATGGCAGGGTAGTAAAGCGCCCACTGCACCGCATCCCGTGGCCGCACGATTGTCTGCAGCACCGGCGCCTGCGACGCCGCAGCGACCGCGGCCTGGCCATCACTCAGCACTACTTCACCCTGCGCGTTGCGTGCCGCCACCTGGCCTTCGAATACAGCGATCCTTGTGGCCTGGTCACCCACGTCCACGACAAATTCGGTGCCTTCCACGAAGGCATTAACGAACGGTGTTACGACTTTAAAAGACTGTTTCACGCGACTGATGAAATGCGCAACGCCCTGGAGCAGATCCAGCCACGCCGGCTGATCCGCTTGCAGCCCCGTAAAGGTGACCGCGCTGTTCTGGTCCAGACGCAGAATGGTGTGATTAGTGAGTATCAAGGCGGCGCGACTGTTTTCACGCACGCGCACCTCATCGCCCTCACAGAATGTTTCGTCCCGCTGCAGCGTCTGCCACTGCGGCGTTCCAGCCAGACGTCGCTCTACCTTACCTTGAATTGACGCTGCCTGCGCCACCCACGGGTCGCAACGCTCGGCGGCGATCGCCACCGGCAGCCCCGCCAGAAAACACAGTACCAAGAAGCACAGGACAAGACAGCGGTTCCCGCACTGGCGGCTGTGCTTCACTGCACTTCCGTCCCCGACATGTGCCGTCCCTGTCATGTGTGGATGTCTCCTTATGGTTTTCGCGGCATCCTGAAGGTCAGGGGCAATCCACACGACATGGCAAAAATGCCCTTAACCGCCCACATTATAGTAGCTTTTCCGGGAATTGCAGGCTTGCCGACGGAACACCCACCGGCTATTTGCGCTTCAGCACCATGACCGGGTTCCAGGGTTGGGGCGGGGGTTGCAGCAGGTACTGCTCACACCGCTGAAGATAATATGCCGCCGGGCCATCCGCGGCGGCAGTTTGCAGAATGCCCTCGAATATCGTCGCCGCCTGCTGCCATCCCTGACGCCGATAGGCCGCCAGCCCTCGGGCAAAGTCGTGTAACAAGCGCTCCATGGCCGGGTCAATCTGGTCACTGCGCCCGAGCAACTCATACAGCGCAAGCGGTTGCTCTTTCCCCACCAGTTGGAAACTGCCCAGCTCGCGGGTAACGAACCCCGTAATACCTTCCATGACCGCCTGGGAAACCAGAATGCCGGTATTAAGCGTCTTGTTAACCCCTTCGATGCGGGAGGCGGTATTGACGATGTCGCCCACTGCCCGGTACTCGAAGTGGTCCATGGCACCGACGTTACCCAGTGCCAGTTCACCGGCGTGCAGACCGATACGGGTCGGCAGTCGAGCGTCATTGTCTGCATTAAAGCGCTCAACATTGCGTGCAATTTCAACAGCCGCATGACAGGCACTGGCACGCAGACCGATGTCGCTTTGCGGGGCAGACCAGATCGCCAGCATGGCATCACCGATCACATCCGACACGATACCGCCGTGGGTGCGAACCGGTTCGAACAGTACCTGGTAGTAGCGGTTCATGTAGGCCTGCAATGCATCAGGCGCCATGGATTCCGCCAGCCGGGTGTATTGCTCAGCGTCTGTGGCAAGGCAAATGCCATACTGAAGTTCATGATGGGCATGCAGGGGTCCGCTTGCGCGCAATAATTTATCCACTGCCTGGTCAGGAAGGTAATACCCGAACGCCTGGCGCACACGTTTGCGCTCCTGGTTGGCTTGCCAGTGCCCCACGGCAAGCCCGGCAACGAGGGCAACGGGGCTCTGAATGAGCAGCGGTACGGCAACCGGCAGCCACAGTTGATGAGACTGAAACAGGGTAAAAGACACCACGCCATAGACAAGCGCCAGCAATACACTGAGCACCAGGGATCGTAGTGCCGAGGCACGACGACTGAAGGCTGCCGCAACCAAGCCATAGCCAACGATGAGCGCCATAAACAGGGATGGATTCAACGGCCGGATGGTCGACTGCGTTAAAAGATTGGCAAACGCCGTGGCGGCGATTTCGACACCGCTGATATCCAGTCCGTCGGGCTGCGAATACACGGTGTAAAAACCGTCCGTCTGATCTGGCTGATACCCCGCAGACTGACCGATGAATACCACCTTGCCAGTGAGGTCCAACGGTGGTTCGACCGACTCCAGTATGTCGGCATAGGGGACCGTGGTAATACTGTAAGGTGGACCATAGAAATTGAGATAATGGAGGTTACCCCCCTGGTACAGGCTTATCATAGCCATCAGACGGCGGCTAACCTGCGCGTCTGCGATCTGCGCGGGGTTCGATCGCAATCGTTCCAGCAAAGACGCGCCCAGGCCCGGCCACTCCACGAACACGGCCTTTAATCGATCCATCAATCCCGGCAGACCCTGGTGCAACAGGATCTCTTGCGTGTCGATCTTCAGACCATCCGCAATCTGCGGATTCACCTGCAGCAACAAACGCATAAACTCGTCGTAAGCGTCCAGTGCATAGAGTTGCAATGCAATCGCTGGCAGGGTGGGCGTATCACCGGCACTGCGACGGAAAGTCCAGAACTGGCTCACCTTGACTTTGCTTTTCGGCAGCGCAAACGGAACGTTGGCCACGGCAGCCGATGCGATATCCGCTGTGGGTGTAACCAGCCGTTCAACATTGAGCGTGCGCTCCCGCGCCTGCATCGACGCTGACACGCCCACCTGGTCACGCTGCAGATAGGCATACAGAATGACATTACCTGCGCGGGCTACTGCCCGGGCCAGCGCACGATCCTCTTCCCTGCTGTGCGCCTCCTTGAAAAAGACATCAAAGGCAATAACGCTGGCACCGGCCCTGTCCAGACGATCGATAAGCTGCGCATGGACGGTACGTGGCCACTTGCGAAGTTCCGCGGGAAGCCCAAGACGGTCTGCCGAAGCCTTATCCAGGTTGACCACCACCACCTCGGGCGGCGCCGGCCTCTGGCCTTGTGCCCTTATCATCAGATCCAGACCCAGATTTTCCTCCAGATCAAAACCGAACAAACCAAAGTAAACCAGCAACCCCAAGGCAGCGACAAAGATTCCCAGACCCAAAGATGCAGTGTACAGTCTCATAGTGTGCGACGAATTCAGCAAGCCGCCAGCTGCGTTGCCACCGGGGCCAGTCATTCTACCCTATGGGGACACTGGGGACACCACAACGCAGATGACCACAAAGATGCTTAGCCTGTTGATTTTACTCCTCAATTCATGATTATCGTCACTCACCCCGTATCAATCCCGCGGTATCGGGGCCAGGAGAATGTAGCGAACTTGAGTTATATCAATTTCATGGTGCAGCGTTTCTGGCTAAATTGGCTATCATCTAACTAAGCGGTATAAAGCCTGTATCCGCCCAATATGCCTGGAGGCAATCATGACGACAGCAGTGACACGTGAGAGGATGATAACCTTTCTGCTTGAAACCCCGATGTTTGAGAACCTCGATCCATTGGAAATCGTGGAAATTCTGCACATCGTGGAGGTGCAGCTGTTCCAGGCGGGTGAAACCCTGTTCAACGAAGGAGACCCCGGCGATGCCTGGTACGTGCTGTACAAGGGAAAGACGGAAGTCATCAAGAAAGCCGGAAACGACGAAAAACTGATCTCGGTGCTGGGTCCGGGGGCCTGCTTCGGAGAAATAGCCATTCTGGATGGCCTGCCTCGCTCCGCAACCATCCGGGCTAGCGAAAATTCCGTGGTTTTCCGCGTGCCGCGCAGTGCCTTTGATGCCTTGCTCGATAACGACGAACTCGTCGCCTACAAGCTGACCTATCACATGGCAATTCTGCTTGCACACCGGCAACGCTCGGTGACCAACAGGCTGTCGAAACTGCTGATTGCGCACCAGGCTACGGAAATCCATGAAGGCATCGAGCAGATTATCGGTGAGTCTTCGGTGCGGGAATAATATCCAATTCAAGTGAGTACCCTGAATGTCAGGTCAACAGGATGAAAACGCCATTAAACAGGTCAAAGTAAAATCCGCTGATGTAACACCTCTCGCAACTGGCGACAGCAGCCCCCCTGTCACGGAGCAGCTGGAGCAGAAAGCGCTACGCCGCTTTCACAGGGAAGAAGAATTCAAACCCTACCAGGCTGAACTGATCAGGATGCAGAAATACCTGGAAGAAAACCGTACCCGCATGATCATTCTCTTCGAGGGACGCAGTGCCGCCGGTAAGGGCGGGACCATCCGCCGCGTCACCCGTTACATGAACGAAAAACACTACCGGGTCGTCGCCCTTGCAAAACCCACCGCACAGGAAAATACGCAGTGGTTTTACCAGCGTTATATCAGACAGTTCCCACGCGGTGGTGAAATCGTCCTGTTCGACCGCAGCTGGTACACCCGTGCCATCGTGGAACCGGTCTTCGGTTTCTGTAGCGACCAGCAATACCGGGATTTCATGCGTAGTGTCACCGGATTCGAGAAGGACCTGGTACGTCAGGGCACCATCCTGGTCAAACTGTATTTCAGTGTCAGCAAGGAGGTACAGGAAAGCCGCTTCAAGGCCCGCAAGAGCGATCCACTGCACCAGTGGAAACTGCGGGAGGTGGATGCACAGGCACAGGAACGCTGGGACGACTTCACCCGGGCAAAATATGACATGCTTAAAAAAACGCACACCACACACGCGCCCTGGAAGGTGATCCGGGCCGACGACAAACACCAGGCACGGCTCAATGCTATCAAGGTCATCCTGAATTCTGTTCCTTACCGACGCCTCAATCCCGAGCTGGATTTTGTCCCCGATCCCGCCTTGGTGATATCCGGATCCAGAGAGCTTGAAAACATGGCGGATCGAGGCCTGATCATCGACGCATAAAGAGAACGTCAGAAATACGCGCCGTTCACCACGTTTTTTTGCGCAAGCCCCGATTTGGAGCAGCGATGGGGAAGTTTGACTGCGCCGGATCGCACAAAGCCGGATTTCTGGCCCAATTCGTCATAACGCTTGCACTCCCCTCCCTCAAACTCGAATTGCCCGATATAGCGATGCGAAATCTTGCGCTTGAGATTTTCAGCGTAATCCAGGCCCAGAAAATGACTGACGAGCCCCCTGATAACGCCGGCATGAACGACAAAGAGAAAGGTTTGTCCGGGACAGGACTCTGTCAGGGAAAGGAGGAAACCGACACTGCGTTGCTGCATCTGGCGAAAACTCTCGCCCTCGGGGTACACATAATCCGGATCTTTCTTGTGTTCGGGAATATGCTTTGCCACCCATTTCTTGCTCTTTCCATACAGCGACCCGTAATTGACTTCATTCAGTTCAGGCGAGTCGTGCACGATATGTATTCGATGTAGCCGCGCATAGAACATTGCGGTCTGCCGCGCTCTTTCCAGACCGCTGGAATAGATCGCATCGAAGTTTATGAACTCTTTCCGCACCCTGTTTTCCACGTAGTTGACGTCAGCCCGCCAGCCGTCAACGCGCGGCGCATCTCCCCACCCCAGTATCCGGTCCGAGGCATTAAGCAGTGTCTTGTAATGCCTGACTACTATTGCTCGCATATAAGTTTAACTATCCACTTGTCATCTACAGCCCGGCTGCCTTCCGGCAGCCAGCTCGCCCCGCCGACACTCCGGCCCGGCTCGCTTAACGGTCCATGATATAAAAAACTACGTGGCAAAAAAGATATCCAGCCAACAGTCGTCAAACAACGACAGTATAGCATTCTAGGTAGTTACCACAATGAGCAAACCAGGACCATCAGCACTTGATAATATTAGGGCCTGTCAACACTATGAAAACGACAGCGTTGCTGCCCCAAATGCGGCCAGGCCAGGCACGAGGAGAGAAATTTAGTCACGCTAAATGAACGACGAGTAACGCCGGCTGGCCGTATTTGGGGCGCAACCCGAAGGGACGGGGCCATTTTTCCACAGGCCTGCGTTGCCACTCGTTCATGTACGGCGGGTACACGGCACTCGCGGTGCCTTGTCCTGCGAAAAAATGGCCGCCGTCGCTGTCGTTTTCATAGTGTTGACAGGCCCTTACAGAGCTTAATGCAGCAGAAGCGGCGGAAGCCGGACATTCTCTATGCCGGCTCAACCCGCAATTTGACGATAGCACGATCGGTGGCCTCTTCCACCGTGAAGCGAAAACCCGACTCGACGATAGATTCACCCTGTTTCGGGATATGGCGCAAGCGGGCCATCACCAGGCCACCGATGGTATGCGATTCGGCGGCTGGCAGGTTGGCAAACAGTACGTCGTTTGCCTCGGAGATGGGAAGACGCGCGTCGATAATATAGGTTTCCTCATCCAGTACCTCGAAGGTCCGTTTGCGACGCGGCAGATATTCTTCGAAGTCATAACCCACGTCGATCTCGCCGACCACTTCCTCCAGAATATCCTCCATGGTAATCATGCCCATCGCGGATCCGAATTCGTCCACCACAATCGCCATGTGATCTTCCCGCGTGCGCAGTATGGGTAGCAGCTGGTCGATGCTCTGGTAGTGTGAAACATAATAAGCAGGTTTGATGAGATCCTCGATGGAGCGATCTGGCAGCTCGGGATCCATGAGATCCCAGGTCGTCAGGGTGACGACGCCGACAATATTGCTGATATTCCGGCTGTAAACGGGCAGCCGATTGTAACCGCGCCGGCGCACCTGCTGGATGGCGCTGCGGGTATCGCGGTTGCGGTTGATCGCCGTCATCTCGGCAACGGGAATCATGGCTTCACCGACGGAAGTTTCGGCAAAACGAATGGCGCGTTTGATGCGGGCACGGTCAAACACATCCACGCTCGCTCCGCGATCGGCCATTTCAACAACCATACGCATTTGTTCCCGAGTTATGAAAACGTTCTGTTCCGTCTTGCCGCCGCCCACCAGCCTGGCGACCAGACGGGCAACGCGGGAAAAAATAAAGACAAGGGGATAGAACAGTGCCGAAAAAACCCGCAGCGGATAGACAATAATCGGCGCGATTTCATCGGACTTCTGCTGATAGACACTCTTGGGGACGACTTCGCCGAGGATCAGGAACAGCGGCGTGAACAGCAGCACGGCATAGAAATCACCTGCCTCACCGAAGTAGCGGATCATCAGCATAGTGCCTATTGTGGTTAATATAATCGTCGATATGTTGGTACCGACCAGCGTGGTCCCCAGTGCCACCTCCGGTGTCTGGAACAGCTTCAATACCATTCTGGCACCCCTGTTACCCTGGTTCGCCTTATGGTGCAGCTTGAGTTTATCCGAGTTCACCAGGGCGATTTCCGAACCGGAAAAAAATCCCTTCAACAGCAGCAGAAGCACCATCACCAGCAAAATAACTAGAAAGTCCATAACTCAGGCCTCTTTTCTGTAATCACCCGGAGACTGCTTCCGATCCTTGTCCCGACTATCGGTAGTAACATCAACCGTAGCAGGCACCTCCCCCTCAACCGCCGTTTCTCCTTCCCGCGCATCCGACTCCGCGATTTCCGCATCAGCGGCAGCATCAGTTTCCTGTCCACCTTCCGGCGTTTCCTCCTCCTCTGCCGCTTCCTTCCCTCCCGGACGGCAGCTTACCCTCACTGACGCAATACGATGCTCGTCCATTTCCAGCACCGTGATGAGAATGCCTTCCAGATTGACGCTGTCACCGACCCTGGGTAAACGGTCAAGATGGCGGAAGGCGACACCACCGATGGTGGTCATGCGCGGATCCTCGATACCGAAGTTGGTCAGGTTGTTGAAATCGGTCAGTTTCATATCGCCTTTGACGTCATAGGAATTATCGTCGCGCTCCTGGTACAATTCCTGTCCCTGCACGTCGCCGGAAATCTGACCGAATATAAAGGTCAGCACGTCCTTCATGCTGACTAAGCCTTCAATACCGCCGAACTCATTGAGTACCACCGCCGCACGTGCATTGTTGGCCTGAAAGAAGTCGAACATCTCATCCACTTTCTTGGTGAGCGGCACAACCACCGGCGGACGCATGATAGTCTCAGGATCCAGCGTCGTAAGATCCACCTTGTCGAGCACAATCCGCAGTACGTCTTCGGCGTGGACAAAACCCACCACATTAT
>Ga0193947_1000179_pt1 | contig 12898 bp, 13 predicted proteins | sample FRT_01_MG_FD_161267 | JGI IMG/M metagenome (GOLD analysis project Ga0193947, IMG submission 161267) | Sediment microbial communities from the Broadkill River, Lewes, Delaware, United States - FRT_0-1_MG | ecosystem: Environmental > Aquatic > Freshwater > River > Sediment | place: USA: Delaware... | reverse complement strand
GTGTGCGAACGAAGCTCTACGGTCCTTGTACCGAACCAGCAACCAAAGACAGTCGCAAACTGTTGGTCGAGCAGTACTCGGATCGTTGGGGCAACGGCTGGTACATCCTGCCGGGTCCGACACATGGCTCCTGGACCTCGTTCAATTGATGTGAAAGGACGAATAACCCGTTAAAATCAAGGATCTAGCTAAAAGGGGAAGAGCATGGCGAAAGTGAAGTGCGGCCTTATCCAGATGTCACTGAAGGGTGATGGCTCGATGCAGCCAGACGCAATACGCGACGCAATGATCGAGGCTCATATCCCGTATATTGAGGACGCGGCTGCCCAGGGCGTGCAGGTCCTGTGTTTCCAGGAAGTATTCACGCAGCCCTATTTCTGCCCAAGCCAGGATCGGAAATGGTACGCCGCGGCCGAATCGATTCCCGACGGGTATACGACATCGCTAATGACCGGGTATGCGAAGAAGCACAACATGGTTATCGTTGTGCCTATCTATGAAGAGACGATGCCCGGCGTTTATTACAACACTGCTGCCGTAATCGATGCCGACGGGACATTTCTCGGCAAGTATCGGAAGACACATATTCCGCAGGTCGATCCCGGCTTTTATGAGAAGTTCTTCTTTAAGCCCGGCGACTCGGGCTGGCCTGTGTTTGAGACGGCCTACCTGAAGCTCGGCGTCTACATCTGCTACGACAGGCATTTCCCCGAAGGCTGGCGAGCTCTGGCGCTAAATGGCGCCGAGTACATTGTGAATCCGTCAGCAACGGTTGCCGGACTCAGCAAGTACCTGTGGGAACTCGAACAACCCGCATCGGCCGCGGCAAACGGTGTGTTCATCGGCGCAATCAACCGCGTTGGCAGCGAAGAGCCCTGGGCGTCCTCACACAACATGGGTGAGTTCTACGGGTCGAGCTACATCGTCAATCCGCGTGGCACTATCGAAGCACAAGCCAGCTACGGCGATGACGAGCTTCTTGTGCATGAGATTGATCTCGACATGGTGCGCGAGGTTCGCAACACCTGGCAGTTCTTCCGCGACCGACGCCCTGAGACTTACGGTCCGCTGACGGATGGCTGAGTCCGTCAGCAAGCTGCGCTCGGTTGGCGAACACATTGAGCTCGACGTTGGTGACGATATCGCCGACAGCCCGCGCTATAACGAGGACATCGCGCCAACACGTGCCGAACAACGCACCTGGACGCGCTGGAATGTTGCATCGCTGTGGGTTGGTATGGCGATTTGTGTGCCAACCTATACGCTGGGTGGCGTGTTGACGGCCTACTTCGGCCTGTCGGTATCCGAGGCGCTATGGACGATCCTGGTCGCCAACGTCATCGTACTTATTCCGCTGACACTCAACGCTTATCCGGGTACGCGTTACGGCATACCCTGCCCGGTCGTGTTGCGCGCATCGTTCGGCATCATTGGCTCCAACGTACCGTCACTGATTCGCGCCGTTGTTGCCTGTGGCTGGTTCGGCGTACAAACACTGTTTGGCGGAATCGCCATTCACCTGCTGTTGTCGGCCTTGTTCGATGGCTGGGCATCGTTGGGCGGTACTGGCGAGGTACTCGGCTTCTTCATTTTCTGGGCTGCCAATATCACCGTGGTCATTCGCGGCGCCGAGTCCATCAAGCACCTGGAAACGCTGGCAGCCCCGCTGCTGCTGGCCGTCGCAATCGGCCTTATCGTCTGGGCAGTACCAAAGATCTCGCTGCTGGAAGTACTTGCGACCCCCGCGACGCGGCCTCCCGGCGCCTCGTTCTGGGGCTACTTTTTTGCGGCCCTGACGGCCATGGTCGGCTTCTGGGCGACGCTGTCGCTCAACATCCCGGATTTCAGCCGTTACGCGCGTTCACAGCGCTCACAGGTTATAGGCCAGATTATCGGCCTGCCGCTGACGATGTTCCTGTTTGCCGGCCTCGGGGTAATTCTTACCGCGGCGTCCTTTGAACTTGTTGGCGAGACCATTTCGGATCCCATCAACCTGATCGGCAAGATCGAGAGTCCGTTCTGGGTGGTCGTCGCCATGTTCGTCATTATCCTGGCGACGATATCGACAAATACGGCCGCCAATATCGTGTCGCCTACAAACGTGTTCCAGAACGTGGCGCCGAAACTGATCAATGAAAACAAGGGTGTCATACTGACCGGCATTATCGGCATCGCGTTGATGAGTTGGGAACTGCTGAAGAGGCTTGGCTGGATCGAAACGGAGGTCAGCATCGAAGGCCTCTATTCCAACTGGCTGGTCGGCTACTCGAGCCTGCTCGGCCCGATCGCGGGCATCATGATCGTCGACTATTTTCTCGTGAAGAGGCAGTCATTCGATCTTATTGCCCTCTACAAGGACAATGCGGGATACCCTGCATGGAACATGGCCGGCATGATCGCATTCCTGGTCCCTGTTGGACTGACTATCGGCGCGATCATGATCGGCAACAACAGCTGGTTCCATGGTTTCTACACCTATGGATGGTTTACGGGCTCGATCCTGGGTGGCCTTATTTATTACTTCGTCGCAAACAGCGAAGCGAGGAGTGCAACATGACACTACTGATAAAGGGCGGCACCGTCGTCAACGCGGACTTTTCACGACGGGCAGACGTACTCTGCGAGGACGGCGTCATTACAGCGGTTGGCGAGGGCCTTGACGCAGCGAAAGGTGCCACTGTTGTAGATGCGGGCGGCCAGTTCGTTATGCCAGGCGGCATCGATCCGCACACGCATATGCAGCTGCCGTTTATGGGCACGGTGACGACCGAAGATTTCTATTCCGGAACTGCCGCAGGCCTGGCCGGCGGCACGACGATGATCATCGATTTCGCCATCCCGGCCCCGCAACAGAACATTCTTGAAGCGTACCGGCAGTGGCGCGAATGGGCTGAGAAGTCCGTCGCCGACTACTCGTTCCACGTTGCGATCACATGGTGGGATGACTCCGTGCACGCCGACATGGGCACACTGGTTCGCGATCATGGCGTCAACAGCTTCAAGCACTTTATGGCGTACAAGGGCGCCATCATGGCCGACGACGAAATTCTCGTGAACAGTTTCACGAGAGCACGCGAACTTGGTGCGATTGCGACAGTACATGCCGAGAATGGCGAGCTTGTTTTCCGACTGCAGAAAGAGATCTTTGAAAAGGGCATCACAGGTCCCGAGGGTCATCCGCTATCGCGCCCGCCGCAGGTTGAAGGCGAAGCAGCCAATCGTGCAATACGCATTGCCGAAGTACTCAACGTGCCGCTGTATGTCGTGCACAACTCCTGCAAGCAGTCTCTGGAGGCGATTACGCGCGCGCGTAACGAGGGCCAGCGCGTATTCGGCGAGGTTCTCGCCGGTCACCTGCTGATCGACGACTCGGTTTATCTCGACAAGAACTTCGACACCGCGGCAGCGCATGTCATGAGTCCGCCGTTTCGGTCTTCCGAACACCAGGAGGCGTTATGGCACGGCCTGCAGTCCGGAAACTTGCAGACAACAGCGACCGATCACTGCTGTTTCTGCGCGGACCAGAAAGCAATGGGCAAGGACGACTTTCGGCTGATTCCGAATGGCACCGGCGGGGTTGAGAACCGTCTCGAAGTACTCTGGGACCAGGGCGTGAATACGGGTCGCCTCACGAGGAACGAATTCGTCGCTGCAACATCAGCTAACGCCGCGCAGATTTTTAACGTCTATCCACGCAAGGGCAGCGTGTCAGTTGGCGCCGATGCCGACATTGTCGTTTGGGACCCGGAAGCGACAAAGACGATCTCGGCAAAGACCCATCACCAGAACGTTGACTACAACATCTTCGAGGGAATGACCGTTAAGGGCTGCGCCTCACATACAGTCAGCCGAGGCAAGGTCGTGTACGCCAACGGAGAACTTGATGTCGAACGCGGCGCCGGTCGTTACATCGATCGCCCTGCTTTCGCGCCGATTTACGATGCATTGCAAAAGCAGGCACAGAGCAAGGAGCCGGTTGCGGTCAAACGCTAACCGATCGGACCAGACCTATGCCTGATATTCGCCCCGGCCGCCTCGACAAGGAAGAGATCGATGAGAATTTTGTTGATCTGCACCCGCCCCTGTCACGCTCGGAAGCGTTAATCGAAGCAGACCGCTGCTATTTTTGCTTTGATGCGCCCTGCACCACGGCGTGCCCGACGGGCATCGATATCCCGGCATTCATCCAGAAGATACGCAGTGACAATATTCGCGGATCGGCAAAAACGATCTTGAGCGAGAACATCATGGGCGGCATGTGCGCCCGCGTCTGCCCGACCGAGGTCTTGTGCGAAGAAGCCTGTGTACGAAATACGCACGAAGACAAGCCGGTAGAGATCGGCCTGTTGCAGCGCTATGCCACGGACCCGATCCTGCAGGACGAAACGCAACTGTTCGAACGTGCCGAAGCGAGCGGCAGGCGCGTCGCCGTCGTCGGCGCTGGCCCCGCCGGCCTGTCATGCGCCCATAGGCTCGCGATGCTCGGGCATGAGGTCAAAGTCTTCAACCGCGACCCGCGACGTGGCGGGCTTAACGAGTACGGCATAGCCGCTTACAAGACCGTCGACAACTTTGCGCAGCGCGAAGTCGACTGGATCTTGTCGATTGGCGGCATCGAAGTTGAAGACGAAGTCGAGCTCGGCAAGGACTTTTCACTGAGCGCACTACGACACGCCTACGACGCTGTTTTTCTCGGTATCGGGCTGACCCTGGTCAACGACCTGAATATCGACAACGAGGACCTGCCAGGCGTCGAGAACGCAACCGACTACATCGCCGAACTCAGACAGGCCGAAGACAAGTCCACGTTGCCCGTCGGACGCAATGTCGTCGTAATTGGCGGCGGCATGACGGCAATCGACATCGCTGTGCAGTCAAAAAGACTCGGCGCGGAGAAAGTTGACCTGGTTTATCGGCGTGGCCCCGAAGACATGAGTGCATCGGAGTTTGAGCAGCACCTGGCGCAGGTCAGTGGCGTCTCCGTGCATCACTGGCTGCAGCCGAAAGCACTGCACGGTGAAGATCACGTCTCCTCTATCGAGTTCGACAAGAATGGCCAGTCGGTCACGATGGAAGCCGATGTCGTTTTCAAGGCCATCGGCCAGCGGCTTGCCGATCAACAACTGGCCAGTGAACTCGAAGGCATTGACATCGAATACGGCAAGATCGTGGTCGATGAGGATCAGGCTACAACGTTGCCGGGTGTATGGGCTGGCGGCGATTGCGTTGCCGGTGGCGAAGACCTGACCGTCAGTGCCGTGCAACACGGAAAGGTCGCCGCTCACGCGATCGACCGCTACCTTGGAGGCAACAATGGCTGACCTGACGTCCGATTTTCTCGGCATCAAATCGCCGAACCCGTTCTGGCTGGCATCGGCGCCGCCGACGGACAAAGCCTACAACGTCAACCGCGCGTTTGAGGCCGGCTGGGGCGGCGTTGTCTGGAAAACACTTGGCGAGGTGGGCCCACCGATCGTGAACGTCAGTGGACCGCGTTACAGCGCCATGCACAGCAATGACCGCCGTGTCATCGGATTTAACAACATCGAACTGATCACCGACCGCCCGCTGGAGACCAACCTCGAGGAGATTCGACAGATCAAGCGCGACTGGCCTGGCAGGGCACTCGTTGTCTCGGTCATGTTGCCGATGAACGAGAAAGCCTGGGCCGACCACGTACCAATGATCGAGGACACGGGTGCCGACGCACTCGAGCTGAATTTTGGTTGCCCGCATGGCATGTCCGAACGCGGCATGGGCGCAGCCGTTGGCCAGGTGCCCGAGTACATCCAGATGGCGACCGAGTGGTGTAAAAAAGCTGCGAGTATTCCCGTCATCGTCAAGCTCACGCCGAATGTGGCGAGTGTCGTCCCACCGGCCAAGGCGGCAAAAGATGGCGGTGCCGATGCTGTGTCGCTGATCAACACGGTCAATTCGATCATGCGCGTCAACTACGACACGCTAACCATGTACCCGACCACCGACGGCATGGGCACACATGGCGGCTATTGCGGCGAAGCTGTCAAACCCATCGCGCTCAACATGGTGGCCGAGATCGCGCGCTCAGCCGATACGCGGGGCATTCCGATATCCGGTATTGGCGGGATCAGCGACTGGCGCGATGCCGTCGACTTCCTTGCACTCGGCGCGAGCAACGTCCAGGTATGTACTGCAGCGATGGTCTACGGCTTCAAGATCATCGATGACCTGACCGACGGGCTGAGCACGTTCCTCGACGACAAGGGTATGACCGCCGTATCCGAACTGGTTGGCAAAGCCGTACCCAGTGTCACCGACTGGCAATACCTGAATCTGAACTACGTCGAGAAGGCCGTTATTGACCAGGATCTGTGCATCAAATGCGGTCGCTGCCATATTGTCTGCGAAGACACGTCGCACCAGGCCATCACAAACTCGGTGAATGGCGAACGACACTTCGAAGTCATCGACGATGAATGTGTTGGCTGCAATCTCTGTGTGTGCGTGTGCCCGGTCGACAAGTGCATTACGATGAAGCAGGTTCCGAACGAGCTTGCACCTGGCAACTGGACCGAGCACCCGAATAACCCGATGAGAAAAACCAAATGACCGATGAAGAGTTACTCGAGAAAGCCCGACATGTTCGCGCGAATGCGCATTGCCCGTACTCGGGATTCCATGTCGGCGCAGCACTTCTCGACGAGAATGGCGATGTGCACGTCGGTTGTAACGTCGAGAATGCGGCTTACTCAAATGTAAGCTGCGCAGAAGCCGGCGCGATCAGCGCGATGATAGCGGCCGGTGGAAAACGCATTGTCACGATCGCAGTAGCCGGTGGTGATGAAACGAAGACCCGTGCGTGCACCCCTTGCGGCGGATGCCGGCAACGCATCAATGAGTTTGCCGACGAAGACACGCGCATCATCGTCAAGGACGACGACGAGACCTGGCACAGTTACACAATGGAAGAGCTGCTGCCCTCCTCGTTTCACCTGTAGCAGCCCGCCTCCCCTCAGGGGGGACATGGCCACATTAATGCAGAAAGGCCCCTCGTCGAGGGGCCTTTAAGACGTATGGCTTTTTGCCCGGTAACTACTGAACGCAGGCGAATGCTTCTTGGAGCGTATCGGCACGTTTCTCACTTATCGTGTAGTCCCGGTCGCCCTCGCTCGTGGTCTGCCTCAGCGTCTTCAAGCCATTGGCGGTTAATGCCGCTAATGCGTCAGCGCTCAGCGGATACTTGACGACAGTAAACGTCTTGACCATGAAATCACTGGTCATGTCGTTTTCCCATGTACCCGGCGCATGAATTTCGGAATCGCCAATGATTTCCTCATCAGTGTGGACCTCAACAACCGAATCATCGGTCAGCAGCAGCATGAGTTTTGACCCCGCAGGAATCACTACGGCAGTATCCAGGTCCTCCTTGGCAGGACGATCCGGACGGTGATCAAATGTCACGACCTGCAGCGCAAGGTATCTCCTTTCGCCTTCTGCAACTGCAGCCAGGTAGCCGACTTGCGTATTAAAAAGCTTGAAGTCTTCCCATTTGGTCCACTGCACTTTCTCACCGGTCAATGCATTTGTCGTATCTGTTTCGAACTTGCACTTGGCCGCGTTGGCCGTCGCGCAGACAAGAAGCAATGAAATAGCGGTCGTTACTGCTGTCAATTTCTTCATCATTTTGCTCACCCTTTGCATGTCATCACTTCTTGTTCAGAACACAATTCAATGCGTCCTGAATCTTCAGAGAATCTTTCTCGCTAAACGCGAGATTGTGGTCCGTGTCCCGGGTTCCGAGGTAGTAATAGTTGTCGCGGGCCTCGACGCGGACATTCATGACCGGGCTTCGCGTTAGTAAATCCAGGTCGTCAGGTGTCAATTCATAGAAAATATTCGCCGTCGCGTCGACGCGGAAATTGGGGTTTTTCTCGTCTGAGCCACCCATTCCCGCGACGGCCGCCGACTTCATCATCCCTCCGAACCCTTTTTCCTTGAATTCTTCGTTCGGTTTCGTCACCCGGCCTTGCGGTCGAGTATCCTGGCCCGCCACAAGCGTAAGAGTGGTACGGTCAGTAAATGTAATTCGCAGTTCGGATCCGGCGGGGATGACGACGCTGTCATTGCTGAGGCCTGAAACGTGCTCTTTAAGCAGCGCCTTATATTGGTCCTTGTCATCTTTTTTGAGTTTCGACTCATACCATTCCGGCGGCCGATAGTAGTCCGTTGCTTTGATCTGGACGCCCAGCAAAGTCTTTTGCCTGTCGCCATCAAAAAGCGCGGCTACGGATCCGGTTGTCAGCGGTCTCGTCATGCCGACGCTTATGTCATCCCATTTGGTGGTGACGGGCAGCCCTTTTTCAAACTTACATTTCGCGGCATGCCCGGCAGGGGCAGCCAGCAAAATCGAAGCTGCAAATACTGCAAAAGTTAAATTTTTCATATCGATCTGTTTCCCTTTAGCCCTGGTGCTACTGAATACATCCGAGCACATATTGAAGTCGGTCGGTCGGCTTCTTGCCGAACGTAAAATCATGATCTCTGTCGCTGGCCGACAGCCTGATGTCGGTCGCACCTTGTGCAAGCAGCGCGTCTCGCGTATCTGCGGTCAACTCGTACCAGGCGATGGCTTCTGTACTGACAATGTAAGAGCCCGGATCTCCCATCCGGTCACCCGGCGCCTTAAAGCTGCTTTTGCCGCGCGCCTCGGTGCTGGCCGCCAACTCGAGGATGGTGTCGTCGGCCAGGAGGATTAACAATTTCGCACCCATTGGAATGAGCACTCTGTTCTCGTGCAGGTTCGGCCGCTCCGGCCTCGTCGCATCGTGGTCGACTACAACAACTTTCAGGCCAAGAAACTGCTTTTTACCTTCGGATCGAGCGGCCATCCAGCCATGGTTACCCACCTGATTGCCAAATGACCGGAACGATTTCCACTTTGTCTCGGCAACCACTTGCTTCGTGAAGCTGTCAACACCATGGCTCTCGAACTTGCACTTGTCGGCGGCGAAGGCCGGGCTACCTAGGGCGAAAGTGATTCCAAGTATCAGTAACGTGAGATGTCGCATATTGCTTTCCGAAGGCCCGTTTATTCGAGACAACCGATGATGGCACTGATGTCGCCAACGGATTTCTCATGGATTCCAAAGTCGATGTGGCCACGCTCGTAGCCAAACTCGAATTTCCGGTTACGTAAATTCAGTCTTAGCCCAGTTGCGGATTGCTGGGTCAGCGCCTCGCGCGCGGCCGCGTCCAGGGCGTAGCGAATGATGACCGTAGATTTGACCAGGTATCTGCCGTCGCTGACGAGAATCGCGCCGTCTTTTTTCGCCTTTGTTATGCCGCGTACTGCTTTGTCTGTGAATAGTTGCACGGTCGTCTGGTCGCCCATTACGACCCAAAGACCGGCCCCCTCGGGCACAGAGACCGCGTATTGCAGATCGTCATCGCTGGGCCTGGACCCTGTCGTATCGCTGAGTTTGAGCTTTAGCGCCAGGTAATCCTGTTCTCCCTCGCGGACCGCCGCTGCCGAGATATCTGAAAGATCACCGAAAGCCTGGCCCACTATTTCGCTCATGCCGCTTTTCAACGGCTCCCACGCGGTGGTTACCATCAATTTGCCGGTAAAAGGGTCGACCTCATTTATCACGAACTTGCACTCTGAGGCATTAGCTGTGACAGGGCCGGCCAGCAGGATAGAAGCAGTGGTGAGGAGTGAGATCAGATTCTTCATCTTACTGAATGCACCCAAGTGCCCATTGGAAATTGTCGCGCAACGCTTCGGCGATGAATACGTCATAGTTATGGTCTTCGGCTTCCACGCGAATGCGCTTGGCTTCCTGCTTCATTAGCGCTTCAACGTCGGACTCATCGAGCGCAAAGTTGATCTCGGCAACGGTCTTAATCTCAAACTCGGTTTGTTGACCATTCGAAGCAGCATAGCCCGCGCTAGCTCGAACCTCGTGCAGGGCCGGCAGTTCGACGATCGTGTCATCTGCCATCAAGATCAGCAGGCGCGCCCCTTCAGGGACGACAATGACATCACGCAATTCGTAGTCGCGTGGCCGGTAGCTGCTGGATTGTTGCCTGATCAATTGCAGGCCGAGGGTTTTTGACCCGGCATTCAGATCTGCAGAGATTGCGGCGACGAGATACGAGTCAGAGCCGATGATCACCGACCACGGATCAAGGCTGGCCCACTTCGTTTTCTGCGTCTTGACCTTGGTGAATTTGTCGACCGAATTGATCTCGTACTTGCACTTGGCAGCCTGCGCCGGCGGCACAGTGGCCAGCAGCAAAATTGCGATCGATATCAGGCAGGTCTTTTTCATCGGGGCACAGTATCGCGTCCACCGAATTTTTTTTTTGACGCAGGTCTCAATTAAAACAATATCTTAGACACAGTCTATTCCAGTCGTACAGGCTCTACTGGCACTCGGCAGTCGAATGTTCAAAAGAGTGAATTGCAGCAAAGGCAAGTCCATCCTGCTGCGGCACACTCCACGCTGCTTTAGCGGAGAGATCCATGAAGAACCTACTAATGATGCTTGCACTAGCCGTGCCTTTTGGCGCATGGGCACAGGAGACCAGTGAGGACCGGTACTCCTTTGGAAACGTCAATATTGATGGGGCAATAATCGAAGTCTTTGATTATTGGACGGACATGCAGGAGTGCGCCCGATTATGTGACGAGGAACCGACTTGCCGTGTTGCAGCATACAGTGACCACACCGCTGAAGGCCGCTGGGCTAACACCTGCGTACTTCGGAGCGAAATCGGCGCCATGAGTGCGGCGCAGCCGGGATTGTCTGCCTGGATCAAACCGGCGATCACCAGCTCGAACTACGATTTAGAAGTTTTTGATGCAGCAGGCAAAAGGGTCTTTTATGCCTCGAGTGCGGACCAGGAATTATTTCACGAAGATTCCGGCCGATCATTCATATCAAGGTGCTGCAGAGGCGAAATCGTCAGCAGAGGGGTTGTTTTCATGTTGTACCACTTTAATGACAGGCATTTTGAGTGGATTGAAGGAGCGGGAATCGCACCCGGTGAGACAGGAACGCACGCACATGCTTCTACGCTAAGGCTGTACAGCAAGGTCTCGGCATCAGAATACGAGATAAGAACCTCAGCTACGCCGCTTACCGCGACCGAATTCTGGACAACCCCGGATCAAGGCGCAAACCGGATTCTGGCGTATGAGACAGTGCGCCATGAGGACGGCATTTTTAAAGACCCGAACGGACAGCCCGTGCAGGACATCGTCTTTCCTTCTCTCAGCAAAGAGCAGTTGAATACCAGGCTGGGAATTTACAGGAATGAGTTTGGCGAACCGGTGTATTTTGTGAGAGGCGAGCTCGGATCCAATTCCGACGGGACTTTTGGAGACTGGGATGACATTGTGCTGGTGCATTACTATTACGAAGAGGTTTATGCGTCTCCCGCTTTTGAAGAAGTTCAGAACAAACGAAATTTAAATGCGGCGAATGATCTCGAGTCGAACTCGAAAGCTATCGACATGCTCACCCTGGGCAATTTTTATGAAACGGAGTACCAGACGATCCTGGGTGGAAACTACAAGATGGTGTACTTCACCATGATTGACGGGGAAATCGTCTACCTGAATAAGACCCAGATCAAACAGTTGAAGAACAAGTGGCTGGTCCTGAATACGGACACGAGAATGAACACGAGGCCTTTCCTGGTGCCAGAGGCCGGGTTCCACGTGAAAAAAGGAAAGGCGAAGAAAAGAGGTCTCGTCGATTTGCCATCAGCCAGCTTCGTGGTTGAGGTACGCGCAAAGCCTGAATATATGGAGGAGTTCCAGGCTGCCATCACCACACTTCCCACATACACGTTTGAGAATGCCAATTATTGGGGAGCCGGTAAGAGCCAGCGCCTGAAGGACCCCTTTGACAGGCAGGAGTGTGCTCGATTGTGTGATGAGGATCCATCTTGTGCGGTAGCTTCGTATCATGATGAAACTGCTATTGGCGGATACGCCAATACGTGTACGCTACGGCGCGAAGTGGGAGAGAGGCACCCGGAGCAAACCAGCGTGCACTCCTGGGTCAAGCCTTAAGCAATGGATTCGCGAACAACACGCACCTGATTATTTGCGACACGAACATCTGCGACAATCACATCATCGGACGTGCCCCCACGTGATTTACACAATGGGCGGTGACAACAATATGGCCGCCACAGACAACGTTGAGAGGATTGAACGACCGCGTTCGGTAAGAGCGGACAATCAAGAACCAGTGCCAGAGATCGTTACTGGTGGATGACTGCTTTACCCCCAAAAGCAGACATTCGTCTACACTAATCATGAAGGGCCGCTAATGAGCCAAAGCGGAACTTGAGTTTTCGTACTATTCTTGGACCCTTCGGGCCAAAAATACGCGGCAAGCTTCGAAGGGTAGATTATGGCGAAACTAAGCTTGACTGAATGGGCCAACGTGGCAGAGATCGGTGCCGCTGTAGGCGTTATCATTTCATTGATCTTTGTCGGCCTACAGTTGCAGAGTAATACGGAGGCTACCGAGGCTGCGACCCGCGAAGCGATAAATCATAAGGATATGGCATATCTGTCCCTTCGGCTGGACTCTGCCGTGCTTGCCAGAGCGAACGCCAAGATTGACAACGGCGAAACACTTTCACCTTTGGAGGTGTCTCAACTCGTTCATCAGGAGTACGTGAACTTCGTATCATTCGAGCATTCGTTCTATCAATTCAGGAAAGGCGCATTGGAAGCGGAGGAGTGGTCGCGACACGAGAATATTGCTCGATTTCGTATCGAAAGCTCCGAACATGCTAGGGCAATGTGGGCACGCAAGCGGCACACGTTCACCCCGCCGTTTCGGGAAGTCGTCGATAGTTTTGCATCAGACTGACTAGTCGATAATGTCCGCTATTG
>Ga0193947_1000178_pt1 | contig 12930 bp, 12 predicted proteins | sample FRT_01_MG_FD_161267 | JGI IMG/M metagenome (GOLD analysis project Ga0193947, IMG submission 161267) | Sediment microbial communities from the Broadkill River, Lewes, Delaware, United States - FRT_0-1_MG | ecosystem: Environmental > Aquatic > Freshwater > River > Sediment | place: USA: Delaware... | reverse complement strand
ACGCTGATCATAGAAATAGTGGTGCCGTTGATGATGTTCCTGCCGCGGCGCTGGCGCTTTGTCGCCGCCTGGATCACGATAATCTGGCAACTTCTGATTATGCTCACCAGCAACCACAACTGGTTCAATATACTGACCATCGTATTGTGCCTGTTTCTGTTCGACGACAAGGCAATACAATCCATCCTGCCGCAGCGCCTGAGAACCTGGCTGGGCAGGCAGCCCGTGCCGGCGGCCAGCGGCTACCGCGCCGAGGCCAGGCGAATCATGGTGGTGATACTCGCCACCTTTATCCTGCTCGCCAGCAGTGCACAGTTCTGGGAACTGGCCAGCATGCAACATGCCACAGGAGCCATCGGCAGGCTGGTCGAGTACGTGGAAGCCTACCGGGTCGTCAACAAGTACCACGTCTTCCCCACCATGAGGAGCGAACGTATTGAACTCCAACTGTCGGGCTCACATGACGGCAGGGAATGGAAAAATTATCAATTCAGGTACAAGCCGGGCGACCCGGGCGCGCGGCCTGCCATCGTGCTTCCACACCAGCCGCGACTGGACTGGGAGATATGGTTCGTCACCCAGCACCCGAAATACATGCACTTCTTCCACAGTTTCCTGCAGGCGTTGCTTAACAATTCACCGGCGGTCACCACGCTGCTGCGCCGCAACCCGTTTTCCGACCGGCCGCCACGCTATATCCGTGTCGAAGCCTATAAATACCGCTTCAGCACACCGGATGAACGTCAAGAAACCGGGCAGTGGTGGCAGCGCGAGGCATTGGGACCCTTTACCCCCTTACCCTGGTTGGAACACGAGTGACGTTTCAGAAAATTCACCAGGCGTTGCCAGGCCAGGCGTTCGTTTTCGAAACGGTTGAAACCGTGTCCTTCGTCATCATAAACGAAATACTCGACGGTACGGCCCAGGCTCCGCAGTCGCTGCACCAACCAGTCGGATTGTGCCCTGGGGACGCGGCTGTCATTGGCTCCCTGATGGATCTGCAGGGGGATACTGATCCGCTCAACATGGTAGAGCGGTGACAACGCCCGGTTTCGCGCCCGGTCGATACGCGGATCGAAGCCCAGTTCTATAGACAGATGTCTTTGCAGATAGCGCGGCCAGCTGTCGACAAAACTGGCCAGTTCAGTAAAACCGAAGAAATCCACCGCCGCCCGAAAGGTGGCGGGATACTGGGTCAGCAGAGACATCACGCTGAAACCACCAAAACTCATGCCTGCGATAAACAGATGATCTTCGTCGATAAAATCCAGCGTGCGCGCAGCTGCCGCCAGCTCGACGATATCGCGGATATGGCCACCCCCCCAGTCACCGCTGTCGAGCGCGGCGTACTGTCTGCCGAAGCCGGTACTACCGCGTACATTGGGTGCAACCACAACAAAACCGCGGTTGGCGAGGTACTGAATGGCGCTGCTGTATAGCGGATCCAGATGCTCATCCGGACCGCCGTGGATAAGAAACAGAGCGGGCCGGGGTGCAGCGGCCGAGGTGCCGTTGGGTATGAAAAAGTGCACCGGGATCTGCACACCGTCAAAGCTCGGCACGAGCAAGGATCGCGCCTCGCTGAGATAGCCGCTGTCTATCTCCGACTGGTTGGCGTCGTACAGGAGCAGCGGCTTGCCGCTGCCAACCAGGTAATAGCGGGAAGGCATACTCGCGGTCTCAGTGAATACCATACCCAGACCCGCATCACTGTCGCTGAATGCAGCACCCGCTATGGTCTCGGGTGACAAGCCGAAATGCGTCGGCGCATCGAAACCGTCGAGAAACACCGCAGTACGACCGGCGAACGTACTGCGGTAGGCAACGACGGCAATGCGACCATCCGCATACATGGATAGCGACTCAAGGTCATTATCAAAGGGCAGGCGAACCAGCACTGGCTCGCTATCGCCTATGCGGTAACGCCAGAGACGAAACCGGTCTGAATGCAAGGCGCTGAGGAAGTAGATCTGATCACCGGCGAAGCTGCCGTCGACGTTGTTGATGCCCGGCGCAGTGACAATAGTTTGTGTCCTGCCGGTGGCTAGATCCAGCAAGCCCAGGTGCCGTTCATCGAAGCCGATCAGTTCTCCAAACAGCAGATAACGGCCGTCATTACTGACAGCATCGCAGTCCAGGGTGCGTCCTCTGCCCGGCAACAGTTGCCGTAGCTTTCCAGTACTGATTTCGATCTGCCACAGTCCAGCCTCACGCCGCTGGTCGCGCGTCTGCGCGTAGTACAACAAGCGGTCATCCGGAGACAAGCCGCAGACCATGGTGGTATCGCCCGCGCCGGCCGCAGTCAGCCGCAGCAGTTCTGCAGAGTGCAGATCAAAGCGGTACAGATCATAGTTTTCATTGCCTTCTTTGTCCTTAACAATAATCAGAAAGCGCCCCTGGTGATCAACCAGAAACCCGCTCACCGACTCGCTGAAGTGTGTCAGCTGACGCACTGATCGCCCATTGAGGTCCATGCTGAAAACATTGTCTACCCGCCCGTCACTGCGGAGGAAATAGATGGAGCGGTTATCGGCTGCAAAGGCAAACTGACTAAGTGGACGGGTCTGAAAAAAGCGATCAAAGGCAAACTCTGGTGGTACCGGACGAGCGGGGATGTCACCCAGGTCTATCGATAAAGCCGCAGGCCTGGTGACGGTCGCACCAGTCTGCGTCGCCAGCGCAACCCACAGTGTTGTAAAAAGACACATCACCATGCCGCATCTTCGCATCCGCCCGGCTCCAATACCTGGTTCAGTCATGGATACACTCAATCATTGTAAAAACATTCCTGTCGTAGAAGGTATCCCGCGGTACAGGGTGGAACAGGTACACCCAGACTCTTCAAGCACGCGTTTTTGTAACAACAGTTTTTATATCAAGTACAATCCCTGTTTGATTATAGCGGTTGACCGACTGACTGACAGCGGAACCTGCCATAACGCATCTGATGGGACGCTGTGGGCGGGTGACATGACTTTACGGCACTCGCTGTAAATACATCCCTGTACGCTCGATGGCAGCATCCCTGCTGCCAACGGTCCCGTAAAGTCATGTCACCCGTCCACAGCTCCGGCTCAGCGGTTGTTCTCCCCGACTTGCCTAATCCAGGTCTGCGGTAAAGGATTGCAGTCCCCCACCGCTTCGTGACAGACTGGATTCATGCTGTTCAGGAGCTACGCACAACGACTGCTGAACCCCTTTCGCGGGGTGATGAATATCATTGAATTCCAGGGGGCAGAAGCCGTCACCACCGATGGCAGGCACTGGGACATCTATGTACGCGATACTGGCCTGGTTGAGGATATCGCCAACAGCCATAAAGTACAGACCAGTGATATACGCTACGGCAGCTGGTCGTTACAGGATGGTCTGAAACGCGGCGCCATCTACCCCTCCGAGGATTTCAAGGTACTGGAACACCGCGGTGCGCTGGTCTACGAGTATTTGCTGGAACACCACAACGATGTCCCGTTCCCGCTTGAAGACAGCCTGGAACTCTGGCTGCTCGATCGACAACACCAGCCGCTGGGTCTGCTGGACAGCGCACTCAGCGAAGAGGACATCGAGCTGGATTGCCCTGTCGACTGGCGTGCCGGCCACGAATGCCGGAAACATTTCCGCACCCCGGTTATGCAGCATCTGCTGGAAACAGCGCACACGGAAACCGGCGCCGGAGAGTACCTGACCCGTTATATCAACGAACGTGCCGGCAATCCGCCGCAGGCACAATGGTTCCGGCGCAGGTCTGATGGGTCGGGCGAAGGCCTGTGTGGAATCAATCTTGGAACGGAACTGGAGTGCCGACGACTGCCTGACACTGCGTTCCCGGCTTATTTCCTGAGAGAGGACGATAATTCCGCGCCACACCGGCAACTGATCCAGGATTTTATTGCCTGGCAGGCGCCCTGCTTGCTGCTTCTGCAGAACCTTGGCACAGCTGTACGCCGGCGCTTCGAAGGACTGGCCACGTCCCGCGCCCTGTGCGTGGACAATCAGTACCGCCTGTATCCGCTCATTCTGGATGAAGCAGCGATCAAAGCGGCCCGCGTAGAGGCCACGCTGCGCAGGAATGAAGTCGTGGAAAATGAGGAAGACAATATCATGGCAACCTACTACATCGAACTGAATGTGACACGCACAAACTGATCTCCGATTTTTTAATTGTTTGTGGTCTTCGTGGCCGGCCGGGCCTGCGCGTCCTCGAGGCTGTCTATATCGACTATGACACCTGGCTCGCCTGTCTCAATCAGCTCTAGCCTGTCTTCATTCGCCGCGATAACACTGCGCGCGCCCTGATCCGCAGACAGTTGCAGCAGAGCATTTGCGTGCCGCTTCGAAAAGCCTACCGGGTGCCCGCGCTTGTGCCGGTAAACGGGTGCAACAATGTCGCAACCCTGCTGCAAAGCCGCGACGATCCGGCGGATCAGCCTTGCGGGAATATAAGGCATATCCGCCAGGGCAATGACCCAGCCCTGCGCGTCATGGCAGGCGGCGACAGCGCAGGCAATACTGGTTCCGATACCCGCTGAGGCTGAGCGATTGACGACCAGTCGCAGACCCTCATGCCGCAGCAATCCAGCCACTTCGCCATCCCCATCATCGACGACCGCTGTTGTTTCCGGTAATGCGGATAGCAGATGGCGCGCAGCCGCAACGGCCATGGGGGTACCGTCACGCAGGGGATATAACAGCTTGTTTCCGCAAAAACGCCGACTCTGACCGGCAGCGAGCAGAATACCGCCGATATGCCGACTCATGATACCAGCGCGGCAGGCTGTGCCCGCCCGGTGGCCTGGTGACGCCTGTATGTCACGTCAGCCATAATGGACACAGCAATCTCCGCCGGCGTGCGGCTGCCGATCGCCAATCCGACCGGTGCATGCAGTCTTTGCAACTGTTCTTCAGTCACGCCAAGTGACTGAAGCCTTTCACGCCGCAGATCGCTGTTACGCCTTGAGCCAAGCGCGCCGACATAGAATGCCTCTGAACTGAGCGCATCCAGTACTGCCAAATCATCGAGCTTCGGGTCATGGGTCAAGGCAAGGACAGCGCTGCGCGGGTGACTGGCGTAGCGGCGAACCGCGTCATCAGGCATGTCCCGCACCAGTTCTGCACCCTCGACCAACCATATTGCGCCGTAGACTTCACGTGGATCACAAACGATGACGCTGTAGTCCAGCATCAGAGCAATCTGTGCAACGTAGCGGGAGAGATGGCCGGCGCCAATCAACAACAGCTGCCACAGCGGCCCGAACACCTTACTGACCGCATCAGTGGTATAACTGAAATCGTCACTGACGTCTGCCGGATGCAGACTGACTTCACCAGTATGCAGACAAACCCGTCGTGCCACCAGCTGACCGGACTGCAGTTTCTCCAGCAGAAGCTGCAGTGGCTTAACGCTGTGCAGCCGTTCAATGAGCAGTTCGAGCCGTCCCCCGCAGGGCAGTCCCAGGCGGGTCGCCTCCGCACGGTCGATGCCGTAGTCAACCATGGTCGGAAAGCAATCGCTCAGCTGCTGACTACAGTAACGACTGACAAGGTCTTCTTCAACGCAACCTCCCGACACGGAGCCGTTATGTATACCATCTTCCCGCATCAGCATCAGCGATCCGACCGGTCTTGGTGACGAACCCCATGTCCTCACGACCGTCACCAGCGCGGGATGAAACCCCTGTCGGATCCAGTTGACAGCGGTGTCAAGTATTTCATGGTCTGCACCATAAATCCGCATGATCGACTAGCCAGACAATTTCAATGGCTGGCTGCTGAAGCGCTGACCTGTGGCATCGTAAAGCGCGTTGGCGACGGCCGGCGCGATCACCGGGGTTGCCGGTTCACCGACGCCGCTCGGCGCTTGCGCGGAATTCACAATATGCACCTCAACGCTCGGCATCTGATCGATACGAAACACAGTGTAGTCGTGAAAATTCGTCTGCACCACACGGTCGACGCTGAAGGTCGCGTTGTCGTGTACCGACACTTCCGCGACCTGGGCAACGAAGCTGTCTCGGAGCACCCACAACAGGGGGGTTGCGGTTTGCGCATCGATGTCGAATCGATGGGCGTTGCCATTGATGCTGAGCATGTATCATGCCTGAATCCCTCCACACGGGGGCTGAAATTCAACAAGTCGGGCGCCCGTCACCCGGCATACATTTTAGCAACCGTCGGCCGCACGGAAGCGGCCGTCGAGCTTACAGGAATGTATTCACAGCCTGTCCCGAAAGTTTATGCCGGCTGACGCACACTCGACCCGATTAATACTAGCACGACTCGCGGGTGCTAACGGAAAAACACGCCCCGAATTCCGCACCCGGCTCGGTATTGACCACGTCCACCCGCCCGTTCATGCTTGCGGCCAGCTGATGCGCCAGCGCCAGTCCGATACATGCGGGCGACGTCGCCGACTCAATGAAAAGAAGTGATAGAAGTAATCGCGCTTCGCGGTAGCAACTTGCAGAATCAGATCGCGGACCTGTTGAAAAAAAACGCTCTGACTATCTGCGAAAGAAAGTGGAAGAAGCCGGCGGCGCCTTACTGATCTAGCTGCCGCGGGGCCCGGCAGCGATGCCGGGCCGGATACCGTCCCGCGAGACAACTCGATAAGAATCTTTTTAGCGCAGGCGGTAACCATGGCAAAAGATCACGCAAACCCTTATTCTTCGACGATTACTAAATCTGCTGCCGCGTTGAAATTTCAAATACCGGGGCGCCTCGGATCAATTCGCCACATTATGGCAAACAGGTATTCCGGCGAGAGCTTCGATAAACTGCCTGCAGATAACGCCAATAAGGTGCTCCATGTTGCTACTCATCACCTATGTCATCATCGCGCTTGGTTTCTCCTTTTTATGTTCGATTGCCGAAGCCGTTATCCTCAGTGTCACCACGCCCTACATCACACTGATGCAACAGCGCAGCAGGCGTGCCGGCACCCTGCTGGCGGCGTTGAAACAGGACCTCAACAGTACACTTGCGGCAATTCTTACGCTTAACACTATTGCTCACACCGTCGGTGCCGCCGGGGCCGGGGCACAGGCTGCGAAAGTCTTCGGCAACGCCTATGTCGGCGTCGCCTCGGGCATTCTGACTCTGCTCATTCTGGTGTTCTCGGAAATCATTCCGAAAACCCTGGGTGCGCACTACTGGAAGCAACTGGCGCCGGCTACAGCGTATGCATTACGCGGTCTGATCTGGATACTCTACCCGTTTGTGAAACTCTCCGAGCTGCTCACCCGAGGTCTTACACACGGTCCTGGTTTAACGGGGTTCAATCGCGAAGAACTGGCCGCCATGGCCGAACTCAGCGCCGAAGAGGGGCAGCTGGAACAACAGGAGACGATGATCCTGAAAAATCTGCTGCGACTCCGCGACAGCCGTGTTACCGATGCCATGACCCCTCGCACAGTCATCTTCTCACTGCCGGAAAATATCAGCGTCGAGGAATTTTTCTGGAAGTACGGCAGCGAACGTTTTTCGCGCATCCCGATCTACGGGGAAGAACCCGGTCACCTGAACGGTTTCGTGTTGCGCAGCGATCTGCTGCTCGCACAGGCACGCGGCAACACCGATACCAGACTCTCTACCTACCGCCGCGAGATATCAGCGCTGCCGGTGTCGAGTACGCTGTCGCAAGCTTTTGACGAGTTCCTGCGCCAACGCGCACACATCATGATCATCGTCGACGAGTACGGCGGTATTGCAGGCATCCTGACGCTTGAGGATATTCTGGAGACCCTGCTCGGCCTGGAGATTATCGATGAAGGTGATGCCAACACCGACATGCAGAAACTGGCGCGCCGCCTCTGGAAAAAACGCGCCCGAGCCATGGGATTGGAGATCGAAGACTAGTCAACCGACAATGTCGGAATGTTCGGCATCGAGATCCAGGGCAGCCAGGCCCTCACCTTCTCCCCAGTCACCCGGGCGTATATACCAGATCGACCACATGGCCAGCGAATACAAGCCAAACATCAGACCGGCAATCATCGGTCGGCGGTTGGCGATGGTGTGCAAGACCTCGTCTTCGTCGATTTCCGCCATCACCGCCCAGCGGAAATGATCAATATCTATCGAGTTGAATGCGGACAACACCGTCACGCCACGGTAGTCAGTGGTAAATATGGCGCCACTTTCCCCGGCCAGCGCCCGTTTGACCGAAGCCGTGTCGACCCTCACCTTGAGATTGGTGGAGGTCTCCGAAAAACGTGAATCACTGCGCATCAGCAAGTCTTCACCGACCAGATAGGTTTCGCCACTCTGCCCCATTCCGGCGGTAAATCTCATGATCGAATCGATGCGCTCCGTCGGTAACTGCAGCGCCAGCACGCCCAGCACTTCACCCTCCGCACCCGTCACTGCTCTGGCCATAACCAGTGCCGGTTCATCCGCGCTGGGACCATAAGGTTCAAAGTCACTGAATACCACACGGCCATCCCGGGCGGATGCCAGGGCGCGCCGGAACACATCGGCAAGTCCGGTTTCCCGCCATGGACCGGTATTCAAATTGGTGCCGAAATCGGCTTCCTTTTCCACACTGTAGAAAACATCGCCTTCCGGACCAATCAGAAATAAATCATAGTAGCCCCTTTCAACCACGAACAGTTCAGTCAGCGGGTGCAACTCCGCATGCAGTGCACTAAAGACCGAGCCGTCACCCGCGTCCTGCAACTGATGCCGCTCACCGTGAGGGAAGGGATTATTTTCCACATAAAGCTGTTGTAACATGGCACCCGGATCACCCTTGTTTTCCCGCTTAATGTCCCAGCGTTTCCGCAGATCCGCCTGTTTGTCCAGCAACCCTTCGTTCAGGCTCCAGAAGGTGATTTCGGCCCGGGCTGTGTCAAAGTATTCCTGTAACGCCTGTTTCCTCAGCGAACTCAAGAGCTCGAAGCGCTCGGCAAAGCGTTCCATCTGCGCCTGCAGCACGAAGTGAGTGACTGTAAATCCCAGGCCCACCAACAGCACAGCGAGCGTGCTGCCGGTAATCAGCCAGAAACGCAGTGTCTTTTGTTTGCGGCCCATTTACTGTCTTCCTTCGGACGGTGACAATTTCAGGGGTGTTAATGGATGTTTGGCCAGTGTCAGCCTGTCCCGCACCAGGGTGTCCACCGCCTGCCAGGCAAAGCTGAAATGCTCGAACTCGTCCTGGCTGAACTGCTCTTTGTCGAGATCCTGCACCACCTGTTCCAGTATTCTTACCAGACGATCTTTCAGCTCATAGTGGATCTGTGCTGACTCGGCGCGCCGCGCCTGCTCGGCAATGGCCATGAGCTGTCTATTGTATTTACCGATGCGGACCTTGTGTCTGCGCATTAAACGCGAGCGCAACGCCAGGCCAGCGGTACTCAGAATAGCGGCCACGTACAACAGCGAAGCTTGCTGTCGATAGCGCTGATGAAGCCGGCCAGATTGTCCCGCGCGATCAGCTCGGAGTGCCGTTCGAACAGCACGCGCGTCATGGCGTGAACCAGATCGGCATTCAAGTCAGCGCGCGCCACCAGGATACGTTCAAGCACAGCTGTGGGCAGGTTCTGCTTCGGCAGTGGTGGTGAGCCGAGATAGGAACCCAGCGGGACCGTCCCCGGCATAATCGCGGCCTGTTTGAGCGACAGGGCTTCGGACTGCTTGATCGGCACCAGGCGCATGGGGGTGATCGCTGACCAGTTCACGAATCGATGGGTTACCGGGAGCGCGTACCCGGAATACCGCGTCCACCTGTCCCATAATCATGGCAAAATTGGCGGCCTCTTCTGACATGGGCAGGGCAGTCAACTGGTCGGCTGCCAGGCCATAATGCCCGGCGACAAACCAGAAAGATCTGTTCTGGCCGCTGCCGGCAGGTGCGATCGCCACCCGCTGTTCCTCCAGGTCTTTAAAACCCTGGATTCCCGATGATGCGTTTACAATCAGCTGGAAGGCATCAAAGTAAAGGGACGCCACGGCGTTTATGCGTTCTCCAAGCTGCGTGTCCGCCTGGACCGTGGCAAAATCGATCTGCCCGGACACCAGCAGGTCGATGTTCTCAGCGGAACCACTGGTTTCGAAAACATCAAGAGTGATGCCGGTATGAGCCTCGTTGAAGACCTCGGCAATAGCCGTCGCCAGCTGGAATGACTCACTGTTCTTCGGCCCTGCGGCAAAAGCCAGGCGCTCCTCTCGGACCGACAGAAACCAGACCAGAAGCGCCTACAGGGTGGCAATCCAGACGATTGCCACGATAATGTATCTGGCGCGACCTTCCATCATAAACCAGGCATTGATTGAATGATTCTGTGCTTCATGCCGGCCGGCATCATACGCAATAGCCCCAGATCAGTCGAATCGACTACTCCAGCACCATCGCCTTTACCGGCCTTTTTTCCAGCGTCCACTGGTGCATCGAGCCGTCATAAAGCCTTGTTTTCCCGTTACCCAGAAGTTCATGCTGGATGAACCAGCCACCAGCGGCGAGTTGCCCGCTATTGCAATACGTGATCGAATCCGCCGTGGCATCGAGCTGCATGCCTGTGTAAAGCTGGCGCAGCGCATCGGCGCTGGGAAATTTCGCCGGCACGGAGACGCTGGCCATCAATTCATTCGGGAATGGTTTTGCGCCTGGTATATGGCCTTTGTCATACACGTAGGATGTTTTCCAGGTACCCATGTAGGCACTGAGGGGGCGGTTATCGATTAACTGAACATCGCCGTTTTCCACTGCAGCGGCCACATCCGCACTGGAGGCCAGCATCTCCTTGCGGGTCGCGGTGGCTCTCCAGTCACCTTTGGCCGGATCGCTGGCCGCACGCACCACCTTGCGTCCATCGAGTAGCCACTGTGCCATACCACCATTGAGGATAGCCACCCTGTCGTGACCGAAATACTTGAGCTGCCAGTAAAGGCGTGCGGCCATGGTCAAGTCAGAACCCGACATCCCCTTACTGACGATAAGCACTGTACTGTCATTGCTCAATCCGAGCTGCTGCATCAAGGATTCAAAGTCCGCCTGCGCGGGCAGCATACGGGTCACATCCTTGCCATCGACAGAACGTGTCGCACGCACCTTTTTATAGTTGACAAGGCGCGCGCCCTCAATATGCCCACCCACGGAAACAATCGACAGCCGGCCGGTTTTCTTGTCCTTTCTCATTCTGGCCTGACTGGTAAAACTGTCGATATCCTTGCGCACGTCCAGGATCACGACCTGGCCGAAATTGTCTGCCAGCCACCCGGACTCAACCAGGGGTCCGGGCAGTTCAAGCGCCTGTGAGGGTGTTATGAGAAAGAACAATGTAAATGCTGCAAACAGTTTCTTCATTCGTTTCATCTCTGTTTCCTTCTCCTGCATATTTGTGTAATAAATCACCCGCCAAGTTCAGCTTGACAACAGTCTTTGTAACGTGCTCACCAGGTCGATGCGGGTTTCCGCCAGTTCGTACAGGCTACGGTCGGCCAGCACTTGGTCCATAGACCGATTTTGCATGGCACATTGGAGTCTGTCGTCTCGCGCACGCAGCAGCTCATCGATGTCGGCCGCATATAAACAAAGCATAGCCGTAAGCCATTGTGTGACTAAGGAGTTGCCGGCTGCTGGCTGCAAACACTCGAGCCCCGCGCGGAGCGCATCGCGCCGCCCCCAGGATCCGGCGGTCACCCAGCGGTTGGTCACGAACCAGCGCAGGGGTTGTCCTTCGAGGTCCATCGCCAGTCCCGCTACGTGACTCCACTGATCCGGGCCGCGCTGATCCCCACCGGTGAAAATATGAAAATGACCATGTTCACCGGCCGAAGCGGTGGCTAATGCGTGGCAGTGGTAGTAAGCCCGCCAGTGCCCGTCGGCAAAACCCAGCGGCGGCTGGGGGTATCGCCGTGCTTCACATATTTCCCCGTTCTCACCCAGCACCTGGAGCACGGCATTGGTAGACTCCTCTGCCATACGCTGCACACAGGCGAACAGGGCCTGTGCGGCATCCCGCAAGGATTGCGCTCGCTCATCGGCAAAAACCTCATGGCGATTCATCAGGAATCGTCAAGCGAACAGGGCGAGTCCCCCATGGTGCATGGACTGTCATCCAGACTGCAGGGTGAGACCTCCAGTCCACAGGGATTATCCGCCCCCTCTTCCACAATCACCACCGCCGCGGATTCATCCTCGCCCAGTTGCGGGCTGACCGCCGCTGCGGGTACCGGTAGACGATGGCGGGTATGATCAATGGCCACAGCAATAGCGGCGACACCGATGGCCGAGCCCATAATCCAGCGGTTTCTACGGTTGTTCTTTTTCAATGCCCGCTCCCCACGGGTGGATCGACACCCAGTAAAATACGCAGACGCACACCCAGCATGGTTCCGGCAAAGCCGGCAGCCAGCCACAGCCAGCCGTGCAGACTGCCCGACGCAATACCAGCCAGCAGACCACCGATATTGCATCCGAACGCCAGCCGCGCACCATAGCCAAGCAGCAACCCGCCGACAACGGCGGTCAGCATGTCCAGGCCCCTGACCCGATCTGCCGGTGCAAAGCTTCCTGACAGGCCGGCGGCAAGCAGGGCGCCGAGCAGAATCCCGAAATCCATAACCGAAGTGGCATCGGCAAGCACACTGCGCTGCAAAGCCAGGGCCGGGTATCCGCCAGTCCAGTAACTCCACGTGCTGATGTCACCACCCAGTGCCGACCAGATCTTGGTCCCCCACAGGCCAAAAGCGAAGGTGATGGACCAGGGGTGTCCTGCCACCAGCAGGGTGGCCAGACTCAACAGTGCAAGGCTCAGCGCACCCCAGAGCAACGGCCAGGGGCCGAACATAATACGCCGGAGCATACTTTGCTGCTGTTTCACACCCGCGATGGCTTCCAGTTGACCGAACCGTCTGCGTTCGCTGCTTGCAACCAGAACATAAAGCAGAACCAGGATGAATAACTGCAGCAACAGCGCCCCTTGCCAACCGACG
>Ga0193947_1000175_pt1 | contig 13027 bp, 13 predicted proteins | sample FRT_01_MG_FD_161267 | JGI IMG/M metagenome (GOLD analysis project Ga0193947, IMG submission 161267) | Sediment microbial communities from the Broadkill River, Lewes, Delaware, United States - FRT_0-1_MG | ecosystem: Environmental > Aquatic > Freshwater > River > Sediment | place: USA: Delaware... | reverse complement strand
GCAGGTGGACTGGCATCTCGTTCGCGCCGAGATGAACGGGTTCGACTTCAATCGCCGGGTCCTGAAACCCTGGGCGCGCGATCCCGCCTTCTACAAGTCGCTCTGGACCTACCGCAGCGACGTCCCGGCTCACGAAGGGCCGACCCATCATGCTGTTGTCGAACTGTGGACCTACGAGTTCCCGCTTTCGGAAGACGAGGAACAGCGGCTCATCGGGGAACTCGGCGTAATCCCGCCGCTAACGCAGCAGGCCCGGGAGAACCTGACCGGTAACGCGCGCGATCTCTGGGTAACGGGCATCCGCGACATTCGCGACGATCTCGAGAATCTCGAGCTGCTGGAGGACAGGGTTGGCGCAAATCCGGAGCTTCGCAAGGCAATCGCGAACGCCCACGCGGCCACGCTGGAACTCGCCGGTTGGCTGGAAGCGGAAGCCCCGAAAAAAACAGGACCCTCCGGCATAGGCAAGGACAACTACACCTGGTACCAGCAGAACGTGCACCTCGTGCCGCTCACCTGGGAGGACGAGGTCCGCTTGCTGCAGCGCGAGCTCGACCGCGCCTGGTCATCGCTGAAACTCGAGGAACAGCGCAACCGGGACCTGCCGCCGATGGCTGCCGCGAACTCGCCCGAGGAATACGACGCGAAGGCACGCGAGGCCGTCGATCGCATCATGAATTTCCTCGAGGACAAGGAAATCGTCACGATTACCGACTACATGCGGCCTGCCCTGCTCAATCATCTCGGATCTTACGTGCCCGAGGAAACGCGAAACTTCTTCTGGATCACGGCGCACTACGATCCTGCGCCGCTGTTCACGCACTTCTATCACTGGATCGAGCTGGCACGCATGGACACCGAACCGCACCCGAGTCCCGTGCGCCAGGGTGCGCTGCTCTACAACATCTTCGACAGCCGCAACGAAGGCACGGCCACCGGCGTCGAAGAGATGTTCATGCATGCGGGTCTTTATGCAGACAGCCCGCGCTCGCGCGAACTGGTCTGGATACTGCTGGCGCAACGTGCCGCACGCGGACTCGGCTCGCTATATGCACACGCCAACGAGATGACCATGGAAGAGGCCGGCGGCGTTCACATGGAATGGACGCCCCGCGGCTGGATGAAGACCGAGAAGGAGTTACTGATTTTCGAGCAGCATCTCTACCTGCGCCAGCCGGGATACGGCACCAGCTACGTGACCGGCAAGTACCTGCTCGAGCGCACGCTGGCCGACTACGCGAAACAGATCGAAGACCGGGGTGAAGAATTCCGGTTGAAGGACTTCTTCGATACGTTGAATCGCATCGACAGCATTCCCATCTCGCTCGCTCGCTGGGAGATGACCGGGCTTGATGACGAGATTCGCATGCTCGTCGCTCAGTGAAAAATGCACCACTGATAAAACGAGCCTTGCAGATCATCCGGTGGATTGCCACCGTTATCGGCGTATTACTGCTGACCATCTATTTCGGCTGGGCCTTCGAATCGCGCAAAATGCTTCAACTCGGGCCGGAGCATCGTATCCGGTTCGACCACGAATTCCAGGCGAGTCACGAAGCCCGGACGGACTGGGCAGCCTACCTCGAAATCGAGCAGCGTCTCGCCGCGGAGATCGCGGAAAAAGTTGTGGACCGGGGCCGGCCGGACAGCCTTGTCGATCGCTACTCTACCGGCAGTCTCAGTAGCCCGGAACGCTTTCCGGCAAACTGGAATCGCTCTTACCAGGTAACCGTGCCCTCTGCGCGCGGCGTGGCCGTGCTTCTGCATGGCCTGTCCGATTCCCCCTATTCAATGCTCGCCACAGCGCAGACACTCGCGGGGGCCGGCTACAACGTCGTCGTGCCACGCATGCCCGGCCATGGATTCGCAGTCGGCGGGCTGATTCAGGCGCGATGGGAAGACTGGACGGCCGCGGTCCGCATCGCAATGCGCCATGCGGCCGGCCTGCCGGGGGCGGACAAATCCTTGCTGATTGCGGGCTACTCGAATGGCGGCCTGCTGGCGATCGACTATGCGCTCAAATGCGAGGAACTGGCTGACATGCCGTGCGCCAACGGCATCGTGCTAATGTCGCCGGCGATTGCGGTTTCGACAGCAGCAATCGTCACCAATCTGCACCCGGCACTCTCCTGGCTACCCTATTTCGAACAGTTTCGGTGGCTTTCGATCCTGCCGGAGGTCGATCCGTTCAAATTCACGTCATTTCCGAAACGGGCGGTGTGGGAGATCTACCGCGTCTCGCGGCGCACCCACGAACAGCTCGCCAACCCGGTCGAAGTGGCAAAACTGCCACCGATACTCACGTTTCAGTCCGTCGTCGACAACACGGTAACCGCTAGCGCGATCGTAACGCTGCTGTATGACCGGCTCCCCGCCGACAAGAGCAAGCTGGTGGTCTACGACATCAATCGCAACAGTACGGCACTGCACCTGATGAAGGCCCGGCCGCGCGACGTCGTCGAATACTTCGAAGCGACGGCGCCGCACGATTTTTCGGTAACGGTCATTCGCAATAGAGACCGCTCAGGCAACAAACTCGATGCTTATACACTGGCCGCCGACGAGACACAGGCTGTGCCCGAGTCGACAAACCTGGCATGGCCGCCCGGCATCTACTCCCTGTCCCACATCGCAATACCGTTTCGCCCGGATGACATCGTGTATGGTGACGGCACCACGGAGCACTACGATGAACCGGGTCTCAGGCTCGGGGCACTGTCGCCACGTGGAGAAGCCGGCGTCCTGATGCTTACGTCAGACTATTTCCTGCGTACCCGCCACAATCCGTTCTATGGCTTCCAGGCGCGAACGCTGACCGATTGGATCGAGACACTGTAGCAGCAAGAGCTACGGTAACAAGGCAAGCCCGGCCTTCAGCACCGCCGGCAAATTACCGTTGGGCCGGTTATGCCGGCTACCGCTTCAGGCGGTAGCTCACGTTGTTCTGCTTGACGACAATCAGGTTTCGCTTACTTAGCTCGTCCGTGATGTCATCCAGCTCGGCTTGGTCGAGCTTCTTCGTGAACAGCGTGTTGATCGTGTTCTGCAGGGTCCTGACTTTGCGCGGCCGCGAGTGACCACGCTGGCGCAGGTTCTTAACGATCGCATCGATCTGCTCGTCGCGGCTTGTCGTATCCGGAATCCTGAGTTCCGGTATCTCGGCGAGGTCCTTCTCGCGCCGAACCCTGATCTTCTTGCCCGTGAGATGCTGTATCAGGGGATCGAAGCCGCGATCCTTGCTAATGATATGGAATTGCGCATCCGGCTCTTTGGCCGCGAGCTCACCGATGTAATAGGCAATGTGAAAGTCGAGCGCATTCGGCCCGCTGCCGGCGATTTCCACGTAATCCGCCTGCTCGCCAAGCGCCTGCATGGCGACGACGAAATGTCGCGGAAACTTGGTCTGGTTTGCGCCGATGAACACGAGGACCCGAAACGGATACTCCTTGAGCAGCTCCAGGTTCTTCGGCTGCACGTTTTCGAAATCGACGAGCACATATTTGGCGCCGGACGCTTTGCCGGCTTGCGACGAGGCCTTCTTTTCCTCCGGTTTACTGCCGGCTTTCTTGCTTGTTTTCTTGCGTTTCGTAACCACTGTTCAACCGTTCAATCAAAATCGACTTCACGATATGCGAAATAGCGACGGATTGCCGGAATTCAACCTGTCAGGAAGCGGACGATTTCGACCATGGCCTCGGTATCGAAACGGCAATAACGCCGCAGCTGCTCTTCGAGCTCGGCCTTGCGAGCGGCACTGACGTCCGGCTGGATTGCCTCGATGAAACCGTCGGACGCCGCGGTGCCTTCGCGGATGCCCTCGAGCTTCGCATAGTCCATGTCGGGATTGATCGTGGGCATTACAGCCTTGATCGACCAGGATCCGAGCATGTTCGGGTGGTAGTAGTTTTCCTTGACGACCGGGTGCAGGTCGAACAGCCGATCGATGATCTTCGAGACCGGTGCGGCGAGGTCCGGACAGAGTTCCGCCAGGTTCTTCAGGACACTTTCCTCGTAGCGCGTCCACATGAAGACCGGCCCCTCGTCCCCGAGGCACTCGATGAGCTCGAGCGTCAGCGACCGCATGGGCGGGTCCCCGGACAGGTCGAGAAACTCTTCGTGCCTGAACTGTCCCGGCGCCTCTTCGATATGACACGACCATTGAATTGCAAGTGCGCCGTAGGGCCGCGTGCCGGCCCAGAAAGGTACCGCAGGTGCGATCGTCTCGAAATCGAGGTAGTACCGCGGGTACGCCAGCCCCTCCAGCGTGCGGCAGGCGCCATCGAGCAACTCGGGTTCGCCGCTGCAGGTAACCCGGTGTACGCGCTGCTGCGTTTCTGCCGTAATGAGTTCCGCGGGCACGTCACGGATGTCGCGGTATCCGAGCGCGACGTATTCGCCGAGTTTCGCCTTGCCGCCGCCGAGCCCTGCGATGGGATAGTCGAAATTCGTCGGCCAGCAGAACTCCATAAACTGGCAGTCATACGGACTGCTGCAATGAGCGCCGACATTTACATCGGGCCGAGGTCCGGTCACCGCTTCGCGCGCGCGAGCTACGAGTTCAACCACCGCAGGCTCGAGCGTCCGCACTTCATCCGTCAGGTCGTGTTCGACCAGCAGGCCGTCGTAGTCGCCATTGCCCGGATACACGAATCGGTTGTTGACGTGCGCGAGTGACACGCCGGTGACGTCAATGCCCGAATTACGCAGCACCCAGTCCTGGATGGCGCAATCGAGTACGTGATAGTCCTTCACGGACGTCGACGCTTTCACTTCGATCATGCGCCAGCCGCCGGCATCGGGCATCAAGACGTCGACCCGGACCAGCACACCCTCGTGCCGGAACGTTGCCTCGAAAATCGGGAAGTCCGCGCCGCCGTCGAATAACCTGCGCGTCTTCGCGAGCATTAGCCCGACGCGCCTGTCGAATTCGATCTCGGCCGAGTCGCGCGTGCCGTAGAGTTGCTGCGCTATGGCACCGATCTCATGGCCCGTTGCCCACAGCGAACGGACCTGCGGAGTGATAACGCCATACTCCGGGTGGTGCTTTTCCAGGTGCACGCGCTTGAGGCATTGCCATGCGGAAATCAGGCGCGATTTGGAGAGAAACGGTCGACGGGCGGCCATGTGCGAAGTTTACACGACGGCATTTGCGTTGTTTATGTGCCACAAACGGCCATGAAATACGCCATTCGGCCACGCAAACACAACTTTAAATTGACCGTATCGATCATTTCGTCGAATCTGTGAACCGAAGCACAATGCGGGTGTCACACCCCGTTAGCATTCGACTTACTTGGGCAAAGCTAAGGAGAACGTCATGTTGCGTTCATCACTACTGTTTGTATTCCTCGCGTTCTCGGCCGCGGCCAGCGCCGAGGATTTTGATTACAACTGGCTGTCGTTCGGTTACGGCATGATCGACTTCGACGACATCAACGTCGACGGCGACGCGCTCGGCATAGACGGCTCGTTCGCGTTTCACGAAGATTTTCATGCATTCGCATCGTATTCGGCGGCAGACCTCGACTTCGGCATCGACGCAACGACGTTCGACATCGGTGTCGGCTACAACACGGAGCTGTCGAACGTCGTCGATGCCTGGGCGCGCCTGTCGTACGAGTACGTCGAAATCGACGTGCCAGGTTTCGGCAGCCAGGACGACAACGGCTTCGGCTTCGGCGTCGGCATGCGTTTCGCAGCGACGGAGCAGGTGGAGCTGGAAGGCGCCATCAAGTACGTAGACCTCAACGACACTGGCGACGAGACCGCGCTGGTGCTCGGCGGCCTGTACAGCTTTACGCCGGCATTCGCCGTCGGCCTGTTCGGTGAATGGGGTGACGACGTGACATCGTACACACTGCTGGGACGGTTCTACTGGGGACAGTGAACCTGACTGTCACGCGTTGGGAAGCCCCGCCCCGAGCGGGGCTTTTTTGTGGCTGGTCGCGCTTCGAGAAGCGCTCCTACAATAGGCCGCTTGCCTGCAGGAAATCCGAGGCAGCCACACGATGATGGAACCCTTTGGAGGCGAATTTCGTCTCATTAATATGGAGGTACATGAGCGATGAGCGATAACAACGGAAAAGTCAGAGGCTGGGCGGTACTCATACCGGTCGCCGCCTCGGTGTTTATTCTGCCAGGATTGACGGGCTGCGAGACCACGACACATGCCCAGCAGGGCCAGGTCATCGGAGGCGTCCTGGGCGGCGTACTCGGCTCGCAGGTTGGCGACGGCAGCGGCCAGACGGCCGCGATCATCATCGGCACGATGGCCGGTTCCATGATCGGCCGCCAGGTCGGCCAGAACATGGACGACGTCGATCGCATGAAGACCGCGGAGGCGTTGAACAGCAACCGTACCGGGCAATCGACGACCTGGACGAATCCGGACAACGGGCGCGAGTACACGGTAACGCCGACGCGCACCTACGAAGAACCGTCCGGTTCCCCGTGCCGCGAATTCGAACTCGACGCCACCGTAGGCGGTGAGCCGGGACAGGAAGTCAGCGGCACGGCGTGCCTGCAGCCGGACGGCAGCTGGAAGATCGTCGGTTAACACGGCAGGCGCGTGCCGGTAGGCACGGACCTTCACAAGCTGGTAGTCTTGCGCAACCCTGCGGCGCGGCGATCCGCCGCGCCGGCGCGTCAATCAGCCAGTTTGAAGGAGCATGCCCGTGAGAGTTTGGTTCCCGCTTGTCCTGTTCTTCCTGGCCGGCCTCGCCCAGGCCGGCGACATCGATGCGAAAGTCGAAGCTGCGCTCGCCGCCGAATCCCGCCCGGCGGCCGATGCGGAGCGCGACCGAAACCGCAAGCCGCTGGAGACCCTCAAGTTTTTCGGCCTCGAGGACGATATGACAGTGCTCGAACTCATTCCGGGGGGCGGCTGGTATACACGCGTGCTCGCGCCCGTGCTGGCTGAAAAAGGCAAGCTGTACGTCGCGATCGGCACACGCCGCGTCTCCGAGTCCCTGCTCACAGAGCCCGGCTTCGAGAAGGTGGAAGTGATCGAGACCGACGACAACATCCGCCGTCCGGAGGGCAGCCGTTATTACGCGCTCGACGATTTCGATTTCGGTATTTCCGGTGTCGACATGGTGCTCACGTTCCGGAATGTTCACAATTTCGATCCGGAATCCCGCGAGCGCATGAATCGTGCGGTATTCGACGCGCTGGAGTCCGGTGGCCTGTATGGTGTGGTCGATCATACGAAACGGCACATGGAGCCCGACAACCCGGAGAATCGGCGCCGCATCGATCCCGTGCTGGTCGTCAAGGAGATGCTCGACATCGGTTTCGAGTTCGTGGGTTACAGCGACCTCCACTACCGGGCCGACGACGAACTGCGCTTCGAGGTCGGACGCCGCAGCGTAACGGGTAACACCGACCGCTTCACGTTCCTGTTCAGAAAGCCCTGATCCTCGCCTCTCCCGACTCAAGAGACAAAAACCATGAAAAGACTGCTCGCAATCGTTCCGCTCGGCGTGGCCCTGGTAATCGCTTCCTGCAACCAGGCTCCGCCTCCCGGTAATCCGAAAATCATCGAGGACCTGTCGACCGCCTGGAACGAGGCGCTCAACACCAAAGACCTCGACACCCTGACAATGATCTACGCGAGCGACGCACGCATCATGCCGCCCAACGGCGAGATGATGCGCGGTGCCGAAGGCGTGCGCGCAACGTTCGGTGGCATGATGGACGCCGGACTGACCGGCGAAACGACGATCGAAGAAATTACGATCCAGGACAACATCGCCTACAAGATCGGCAGCTACAAGATCATGGACGGCGACAGCGTCGTGGATAACGGCAAGTTCATCGAGACCTGGCTCCGGGGCGAGGATGGCAAGTGGCGCATCTCCAATGACATCTGGAACAGCAACAATCCTCCCGCGCCACCGCAAGGGCGCATGCAAGGCAAGCATCGCATGCAGGGTGGAGGCATGGGCCACCCGCACGTCATGATCCTGCATGAAGTCGAAGACGCCGATCGCTGGCTCGCGGCATGGCGCGGCGAGGACAGCCGCCACGATCTGTTCCGCAGCAATGGCGCGGCACACGTGCATACCTTCCAGAGCGAGGACAACCCGAACCTGACCGGGCTGGTCATCGCGGTCAAGGACATGCAGGCACTTAATGACATGTTGTCGTCGGACGAGGGCCTCGCCGCTGCAAAGGAAGACGGCGTGATTGCCGATTCCATGACGGTGCTGATGGAAGCGAAGTAGCGCCTGCGGTTATCGAGGATATTTTGACGCTCTCGCCGGGCGAAGGCGTCAGGCGAAGATCCCGTCGATCTCGGCGACCACTTCGGGCGTAAATTTGTCGACGAAGTTAACCGCTTTCATATTCTCGTGAACCTGCTCGACCCGGCTCGCACCCGTGATCACCGTGCTCACCCAGGGGTTCTGCAGGCACCACGCCAGTGAAAACTGCGCCAGCGACGCGCCCATGTCCTTTGCGAGCGGCTCGAGTGCGGCAACTTTTGCGAGGCGGTCGGCGTCGGTGATCTGGTCGCGTAGCCAGGAAAGGCTCTCGAGCGAGCCGCGGCTGCCTTGCGGTACGCCCTTCTGGTACTTGCCGGTGAGCGTACCCGATGCGAGCGGGCTCCACGTGGTCGAGCCGTAGCCCTGGTCCTCGTAGATGCGCCGGTAGGCGTCGCTGAAACGGTGCCTTTCAAAGAGGTTGTAGACAGGCTGCTCGACGACGGGCTTGTGCAGGTTGTAGCGCTCGGCAGCATCGATCGCTGACTGGATATCCGCCGCCTCCCATTCCGAGGTGCCCCAGTACAGCGCCTTGCCGCGCTCGATGATGTTGTGCATCGCCCAGACCGTTTCCTCGACGGGCGTGGCAGGATCGGCGCGGTGGCAGAAAAGCAGGTCGACGTAGTCGAGATCGAGGCGCTGCAGTGAACCGTCGATACCCTCGAGCAGGTACTTGCGATTCAGGGTGTTGGTCTCGTTCGGATTGTCGTGCAGCCCCCAGAACAGCTTCGTGGAGACGAGATAGCTGCCGCGGCGCCAGCCGAGACGTTTCAGGGCCTCGCCCATGATCTCTTCGGACCTGCCGTCCGCGTAGGCCTCAGCGTTGTCGAAGAAGTTGACGCCGGCATCGTATGCCGCCGCCATCATCTCGACCGTGTCTTTGACGTCGACCTGGGTGTGAAACGTCACCCAGGAACCGAATGACAGCTCACTGACCTGGATTCCGGCTTTGCCGAGGTGGCGGTAGTTCATGGTGCGTCCCGAGACTCTGCGAATGCGCCATGATAAACAAAGCTCGACCTGGCCGCCGCTACTCTTGCGGCGGATAACCGACCCTGCTCAGCAAAACTCAGTTTGCGGCTGCGACGACGGCCTCGAATTCCTCTTTAGCGCCCTTGACTGCCTGCTTGGTGCAACGGAATACATCCGTCTGGTCCTGCTTGTCCCTGTCCAGCATGTCGTCGAGTGCCTGACATGCTTCCCTGGCGGTCGTCTCTATGCGCTCTTCGAGAACCTTAACGTCGCTTTCATCGGTGAGATCCAGGTCGGCAAAAGTAACCTGGCGTCTGAGCTGGATCATTTCTGTCGTGTACCCGGTGGGGCTTGTCGCAGCGACCTTGCGGCTTACGACGGGCGCCTCGACGACCACTTCCTCGATTGCACCGCTGACCTCCTTTTCGCCAGTTTCCTGCGCGGCTGCGGCGCCGGTCCACGTCAGCAGTCCCGTCGCAACGAGCAACGCAGAGCTGACGCTGAGAACACGTGATTTGAATCTGTACATGGCAACACTCTCCGGGAATGGCGTGAATCAGGATTTAGTTTCCCTTTCCTGCGTGTATGCTGGCGGGCACCGCATGGGTCAATGCGCGGAAATACCTACGCCGATGCCCGACAGAGATTGACGCGCTGGTAGACTACGCAGATGTTTCTCGTGGTGATCGGCGCACTTCTGGGCGCCTTATTCGGCGGCTTTCCCGGGCTGCTCATCGGGGCGGCGCTCGGCTATGCCGCCGGGGCCGTTCTGCGGCAATCCGTTATCGGCGGGCTGCGCATCGTGCAGTCGCAGCTGATCGAGTCGACCTTTGCCGTCATGGGTGCGCTGTGCAAAGCCGACAGTGTCGTCACTCGCGACGAGATCGACGCGGTCGAGCGCATCTTCGCCATGCTCAGACTTCAGGACGAGCAGCGCCGGGCAGCCAGGGCCGCATTCAATCGCGGCAAGCAGAGCGATTTCGATCTCGATGCCGCCGTTGACCAGTTTGCCCGCGTCAGCCGGCGCCGTGCGCCGCTGGTGCAGTTATTTCTGCAGCTACAGGTCATGGCCGTCGCGGCCGATGGCAGGGTAGACCCGTCGGAGCACCAGATGCTGGTGCGTATTGCGCGCCGCCTGGGTCTCGGCGAGCAGGACGTCGCGCAACTCGAGGCGCTATTGCGCGCCGGAACCGCGGGTCCGGCCGGGCGCGGTGCGCCCCCCGCCGGTGACCGTCTCGCCGATGCGTACGCGGCGCTCGGCGTATCTCCGGACGCCAGCCCGGCAGAGATCAAGCGCGCCTATCGCAAGCTCATCAGCCAGAACCATCCCGACAAGCTTGCAGCTCGCGGCCTGCCCGAGAGCATGCGTGCCGTGGCGGAGGAACGTTCGCGCGAGATAAACGCGGCTTACGACCTGATCAAGTCCGCGCGTGGGATGGTGTAAGGCAGTGAAGCGAGGCCTTCTCAGGGCTCGTCGGGCTCCCGGAAACCGTTGCCGACATAGTTGATCGACGGCTGCACATCCTCTTTTGGAATCTCGAAGGTGTCCGTCGCATCGAGATCGACGTCCTCGACTTCAGAGTTAGCCTTCAACGAGTAGATGATTTTGACATCACCAACGGCAATGACATCGTTGTTGGCAAGTACGAGGCTTTGCGCCGTCTCGCCGTTGACCGCCGATCCGTTCGTACTGCCAAGATCGAGGTAATGCACGCCGTCAGTGGAACGGGCAATCAATCCATGAATCCGGCTGACCTGCACGTCTTCAACGCAGATCTCGCAAAGTCGATCCCGCCCGATCAGCAGCTTGCTGCCGTTCAGCGGAATCGTCTTTTCGGGTTTCCCCCGGACCTTGACGATCAGCTGGCCTGACGCATCTTCAGGCACGGCATGCTCGGGTGCCGCATCTTCCGTCTGCTCGTCGGCTGTTTCCTGCATCAGACCGAGGAGCGTGGCGGCGGCTTTGACCTCTGTCGTGGAAATGGCCTCCTTGCCGCTGCCTGCGGCAACTTCGACGGACTTGCGGCACAACAGGTCTACCGTCTCCAGGACACCGGAACTCAGCTCATGGATCAATCGAATGGCATAGACCTCGAAACGTGGCCTGGCGTCGCCCATGCCGGCACCATTCGACGAGCGATGCTCGAACCGGTCGCGAATGAAGTCACGAGTCTCCGACAGCACGAACGGCGTCAGGACAATGCGCTCGGAGCCTCGCAATAAAATCGCTTCGAGCGCCGGTTGCATCGGTTCGAGCGAGTCGCTGGCGGGGCCCGTCGCGACGACCATCAGGCCAAAGTGGCTTGCAGCTTCCTTCTCGATCAGGTCGCGAATCCTGTCCACGACCTCCTGGCCGTGCGCATCAATATCTCTGAGCACGAGGATCGTGCGCCGCCGTTTCAACTTCTGATGCGCAAGAAACAACATCAGGACATTTTGATAATCCGAGAGACTCATGCCCACGGTTTCGAAACCAATGGAACGCACGATGTCGTCCATGAAAGCGGCGGGATCGTCGAACGACTGCTCCACTCGAATTACGGTCGTCTGCCCATCAATCGTGGCAAGAAAGCGGTCGACAACATAGCCAAGCGCAAACCGGCTATGGCTGACCAGCATCGCGATCGGCACGCGGTCCCGGTGCGCGCGTGCAAGGCGCTTGACCGGGGAGCGGCTGAGACGGCCGAGAATAGGGACCAGGGGATCGTCCGACCCCGTCTTATCGACGTGGCGACGAGCATTGTATTGTTCAACGATTGATTTCATTTGTTGGGCCTTTTTAAACAAGGGGTTAAAGGCTCTTATTCATTTTTAGTCGAGCTTGGGCAGTCTATTTGGTTTCTTGTCTTATGTAAACTTGATTGTAGTGAACACTCGTAACTCATTGAAAAATAAACTCCACGGCGTTTCAGACGGCCGCGCGACGCCGGGCGTCCCCGGGCGCAAGCGTGTTAACAAAATGCAGTCAGTCACGGCTTTTCACCGGCTACTGCGCGTAAATTTCCGCAACCTGACGCAGGACGATTGCCGCGGGCGCCCCCCGGCGGTATGGTCGATGGACTGCCCCGAATAAGAAAAACGACGAGGGTTGGCAATGGGAAACTCGAAAATTGCGGCTATGGTGGCCGCTCTCCTGGCCGTTGTGTTGATCGCGATATCGTTGCCGGCGGGCTCGACGCCGGGCAACGGGCAACCTGAGTGCCGTCCTGACGAGCCCGGCATCCATTCCATACAGACGCGCAGTACGCTGCGGAGTCAGGCGTGGGCGACGGAACTCTTCGGCCGGCGCTATGGACGAAACCTGCTCGCTGCCGTGACGCCGCATAACGAGAACGGCGAGGTCGACGCGTAGCATCAGGATACGACCGGCTTCTCCGGTTGGCGGTATCGTAAAAGGACACCGTCGAATCCATCGGCGCGCCGCATACCGAGATTAGTGTGATCGTGATCGACGGCACGTCCGTTTACTTCACGCATCTACTGCGTGGCGTCGAGCGCGGTCGGCCTAGGATTCGTCGAGGTCGTCTGCTCGAAAACCGGACGCAGCGAGGATGTCGAGTACGCGGTTGATGCGGTCGCCGTGGCGTTGCTTGACACCGATAAGACCTTCGTCGGCGTCCTGCAGCAGCGCGAGGACGGCCTCGACATCGCCCAGCGTCGGGTGCGCGTCGAGGATCTCTACGACAGCGTGATCCTGGATGCCGGGAAACAGCCTGACAATGTCATTGTGGGTAGCAGCGTTCATGCGGTCACGCTAGCACGCGTCCCGCACGGCTGAAATCAGGGCTTCTACC
>Ga0193947_1000174_pt1 | contig 13113 bp, 11 predicted proteins | sample FRT_01_MG_FD_161267 | JGI IMG/M metagenome (GOLD analysis project Ga0193947, IMG submission 161267) | Sediment microbial communities from the Broadkill River, Lewes, Delaware, United States - FRT_0-1_MG | ecosystem: Environmental > Aquatic > Freshwater > River > Sediment | place: USA: Delaware... | reverse complement strand
ATTTTCGCCGCAATCCCGCCCTTGTAGAACGCATCGGGCCCGTCGGTGGCAATGGCTTCGAGCGTATCGGCGAGATCCGGCTGCACGAAGCGCTCGCCGGGCTCGTAGGCCTCGCCGCCCGGCTTGTAGAAGTATCGGCAGGCCGCTTCGAATCGGCACAGGCGCTCCTTGCGCGCCGCGAGTAAACCGGCAAGATCGTAGGTCACTTCGAAGCCGTCGCGCGCCAGCCGGATGGCAGGATCGACGACGCGTTTCCAGGGGAGTCGGCCGTAGTCCTGGTGGGCGCGCCAGAGGCCGGCGACCGTTCCGGGGACGCCGGCGGAGTAATGACTGAAGCGCGCTTTTATCTCGTCGACGTTACCGTCTCCGTCGAGAAACATGTCCCGGCCGGCACGCAGCGGCGCTTCCTCGCGGTAATCGATCGCAACGGTCTCCCCGGTTTCGGCATCGTGCACCAGCATGAACCCACCGCCGCCGAGGTTGCCGGCGCGCGGTAGCGTCACCGCCAGCGCGAAACCGACCGCTACCGCGGCATCAACCGCATTGCCGCCATCCGCCAGCACCTGTGCGCCTACTTCCGTCGCGTGTGCGTTCTGCGACGAGACCATGCCATTGGCGCCGAAGATGGGATGCCGGAGGTCGCTGTACCGAATGACCGGCGCCTCGCTCGTCTGCGCGAACGTCAACGTCAGGGGGACCAGGACTGCGACGACAAAAGCGGTCAGTTTTTTCATGGAGAATGAATCCGGCTTGCGCTTGGATCGGTGATCAAACCACAGCCCCGGGGCAGCTGACAAACGGCATCAGGGCAGAACCGTCTTGAACACGAAAAAGAACACGATCGCGAGGAATGCGCCTGCGGGAATCGTGACGACCCAGGAGACGAAGATGCGCACGACGACGCGCAGATCGATAGCCTCGATACCGCGGGCAAGGCCCACGCCGAGTACCGCACCGACGAGTGTATGGGTGGTAGAGATCGGCATCCCCGTGCCCGAGGCGATGACAATCGTCGTCGCCGCGGCGAGTTCGGCGGCAAAGCCGCGGCTCGGTGTCAATTGCGTGATCTTTTTGCCAACGGTCGATATCACGCGGATACCGTAGGTTGCGAGACCGATCACGATGCCGCCACCACCGATCATCAGCACCCAGATCGGCAGTGACGATTTTGCAGCGACAGCGCCGGTACTGGCCACGCTGATCACGGCCGCGAGCGGGCCGATCGCATTGGCCACGTCGTTCGATCCGTGCGCGAACGCCATGGAACAAGCGGTTACGACCATCAGCACACCGAATACCCGCTCAACGGTGTAGAAATGCTCTTTCTTGTCGACCTTGGGATCGGGTTTGATGCGCCTGATCGCGACGCCTCCGATCACGGCGATGACCAGGGCGATGACGATCGCCAGAAGGTACGCATTGCCGAGTGAAATCTCCAGGCCCACGTGCTTGAGCCCCTTGAGAATCGTCACGAGCGTTATCGTAAACCCGGCGAAAAAAATGTAGATGGGCACGAAACGTTTGGCACGCGCCAGCGGGTCCTCCCGCCTCAGGATCAGCCACTGCACGCTCATGTAGATCAGGAACGCGATGAATCCGGCCGTGAGCGGCGAGACAACCCAGCTCATGACGATCGTGCCGACCTTGCTCCAGTGCACGGCGTCGACACCGATACCGACCGCCGCGAAGCCGACGATGGCCCCTACGATGGAGTGCGTCGTTGAAACGGGCCAGCCCTTGTGAGAGGCGATCAGAAGCCACGTGCCAGCCGCCAGCAACGCGGCGAGCATGCCGTAAACCAGCAATTCCGGCGTTCCGGATAACAGTTCAGCATCCACGATGCCCTTGCGAATCGTAGACGTTACTGCACCGCCGGCCAGCACGGCTCCGAGAAACTCGAATACCGCGGCAACGAGGATCGCCTGCTTGATGGTAAGCGCCTTGGAACCCACCGACGTTGCCATCGCGTTGGCGACATCGTTCGCGCCGATACCCCAGGCCATGAATATGCCGAACAACGCCGCGAGGACGATGTAAACCGTGGCTGCTTCCATGTAGTGCCCCCGGGGATTACTCCCCGTTATTCTTCTTTATTAGTGCGAGAGCAGTAGCTCGAGCCGGCGACCCACGCGTTCGGCCATGTCCGCGATTTCTCCGGTCAGTTCGATGACCTGGTACATGAACACGGCGTCCACGGGCTTCAGCGTATCCTCTATTTCGAACAGCGCAGCGCGCAATTCCGCCTGCTTGGCATCGGTGTCCGTCTCGATCCTGTCGAGCTCTTCGATAAGGCCCTCGACGAGACTGACTTCGGCGCCCCTGAATCCGGCGGTAAAAAGCTCGTCGAGCTCGCGCACGCTCTTGCGAGCCTGCTTGGTCGCGTCGATGTTTCGGTCCACGAAATCGACGAACTGCTCTGCAATCGACTCCGGAATTTCCATCCGCCGACCCAGTACGATTCCCGAAACGTCCCGCGAGCGGTTAGCGATCTTGTCCTGCACGAGCAGCAATTCGAGCAGGTCCTCACGAGGGACCGGCATAAAAAGGCTTTTCGGAAGATTCAGCCGGATCTCCTTCTTCAGGTCATCGGCTTCCTGTTCGAGCGCCTCGATTCGACCGCGAACCTCCATCGCCTTGTCCCAGTCCCCGCCAATCGCCGCCGCGAAAAACGGGCGCAGCTGCTTCGCGCATCGATGAGCGATTTCGATGTGCTTTTCGAGCGGCATCACTGGTGACGCGCCGAAGATGTTGGCCAACACGTTTGCCATGGTCTTTTCCGGCTGTGCGTTTTGCGCGCAATCGTACCACAGCGGGTTGAATCGGTCGTGCACCATCGCATGGTAAACTTCGCGGCCCCTGGGGCAGTTCAGAAGAAAGCAGATATGGCGAATTGGCTGATGAAATCCGAGCCCGATGCTTACGGCATCGACGACCTCGAACGCGATGGCCGCGAGCCGTGGGACGGCATCCGCAACTACCAGGCACGCAACATGATGCGCGATGACATGCGTATCGGCGACAACGTTTTCTTCTATCACTCCAACTGCAAGGAACCCGGCATCGTCGGCATCATGAAAGTCGCGAGCAAGCCCTACCCGGACCCCACGCAGTTCGATCCGGATTCGAAATATTACGACCCGAAGAGCAGCGAGGACGATCCTCGCTGGGTGCTGGTCGACGTCGAATTCGTGCGCAAACTTTCGCGCACGATAACCCTCGCCGAACTCAAGGAAGAGAAAAAGCTCGAGGGCATGATCCTGCTGCGCCGGGGGAACCGCCTGTCCATCATGCCCGTCGAAAAACGGCACTGGGACCTGATTCTCGGGCTGGAGTAAATGGCGCCGCGCAAACTCCTCGTGGTTGCGGTGGTCGCCGCCGTGCTCGGCGGCGCGGCCTGGCTGAACACGCCGCCCGCACTCGTCAGTGCGGCGGTACGACCCCAGTTACCCGACGACATCGACGCCTGGCTGGCCGACACCGAGCGGCAGGTAGCGACGCAGTACGCGCTGATTCCGGACACCGAGAAACGCGTGACCTGGTTCGGTGAGGCAGGCGCGCGCACGCCTTACGCCGTCGTCAACCTGCACGGCTTCTCCGCTACGCGCCAGGAAACGGCGCCACTGGCCGAGCAGGTTGCCGCCGCGCTCGGCGCCAATCTCTTCGAGACCCGGCTGGCTGGCCACGGTCACACGGAACAGCCGATGCACGAGGTGCGCGCCGAAGACTGGCTTGACGATACCGCCGAGGCGCTGGCGATCGGTGCGCGGCTGGGCGAGAAGGTCGTCGTTATCGGCACTTCCACGGGCGGCACCCTCGCGCTCGCAATGACGAATCACGACACCGCGGAGCCCGTTACGGACATCGTCGTCATTTCCCCCAACCTGCAACCCAGCGACGGCAAAGCCGCCTGGCTCACGCGGCCGGCCGGGCCGCTGATCGCGCGGCTGATCGCCGGCGATACCCGGAGCTGGGAAGCCCATAATGAGCAGCAGGAGCGCTACTGGTCCACAACCTATCCCATCGAAGCCGCCGTCGAAATGATGCGGCTCGTCGACATGCTCAATGAACGGCTGCCCTTGCAGCTTGAGCAAAACGTGCTCGTCCTGCTGTCGCCGGATGACGAGGTCGTCTCCCCCGAGGCCACGAAGCAGGCGTTCGAGCAGATAGGCGCACCGCACAAGGCACTGGTCGAGATCGTGGACCCCGGGGACCCGAGCAATCACGTACTCGCGGGCGATATCCTGTCACCCGGCAGTACCGACGACCTTACGACTTTGATCGTTGATTTCGTCCGGCGCCGCTAGCCGGCGCGAATCCGGTCGTAGAGCTCCGGCGAACGCTCGAGCGCAAGCATGATGACGAGGTCGCCGGGCTGCGCCCACGCAAGCGCCGAGTCGAAGGACTCGATTTCCTCGTCGTTGTGCTCGATCTGGTCGTCGCGCGCGCCGCAACGGAGTAACTCGTCCCTGATGAGGACGTAAACCTCTCCGGGGCCGCGTCCGCGGTAGTAGTGTGCAAGCTCGGAGACGATGACGCGATCGAGCCCCTTTTCCCAGGCATTCCGCGCCAGTTCGCGTATCAGGTCGTCGGGCCGGTCGCCCGCCTGCGCGAAGCACAGGACCTTGCGCTTGCCCTGCATCGCCGCCGCCATGTCGAGGAGCGCCTCGATCGCCTGCGGGTTGTGCGCAAAATCGATGATGACCTTGAAGCCGTCGACCTCGAAAACATTGCCGCGTCCCGGGTTTTCCTCCTGGGTCATCGTCACGAGACCGCGGCGGACGTCGTCGATCGCAACGCCCATCTGGAGCGTCAATGCAGCTGCGGCGAGCGCATTTGCGATATTGTGGCGAGCGGCGCCCTGCAGGCTGATCGGAATATCGGCAGCACGACAGATTGTGTCGCCGGCCTCCCCTTCGATGCGCACGAGCTCGTCGTCCTGCAGGACATACGCCGTACCGCCGTTGCCCGTGTGCGACTGCACGACCGGGTTTGCCGGGTCCAGCGAGAACCATTCCAGCGTTCCGCGGTAATCGCGGGCGCGTTCGACCAGCCTCGCATCGTCCGCGTTCAGGATCAGCGTGCCGTTCTCGCGCACGGCGCGGCTCACGATCCACTTGATGTCCATAAGTTCGTCGAGGGTGCGCGAACCGAAGTCGCCAAGGTGATCTCGGCCGATGTTGGTAATCACGGCCGCGTCGGCGGTGCAGACACCGAGGCCCCGGCGCAACAGCCCGCCGCGGGCTGTCTCGAGGATTGCAGCGTCGACGGCCTTGTGGCGCAGAACGTTGCGCGCGCCACCCGGCCCCGACCAGTCATCGCGATCGACGACTTCGTTGTTGATCGCAATGTAGTCCGTCGAACTCATGCCCACGGTGCGAGCGGCCGCGCGCAGGATGTGCGCAGCCAGCCTGACCGTGGTCGTCTTGCCGTTGGTGCCGGTTACGAGCGCCGTCGGCACGTCGCGGAATTGTGACCACTCCAGCGATTGCGGTTCGGGAAGTTCACGCACCGGCCAGGTCTGTGAATGCCTGCCGAGCCCCAGGGAAGCCTCGTCATCGTCCCAAAGCATCGTCACGCCGTTTGCGGCCGCCCGCGCCTCGAGGTCGACCAGCGCCGGGTTCGCTTCTTCGGCTATGGCGTCGCGTATTTCCGCCAGCGCCGCGGAGAAATCCGGCGCATCGGCACCATTGAGCTGGTGATCACAGGCGGCCCAGGCCCACTCGTTGATCGCCGAGGCCGCGTACAGCGCATCGAGTGGCGCGGTAAACGCCAGGCTTACGCCACCGGCGAGTTTCGCGGTGGCGAATTCGATGTCGTTCCAGCCGAGTGCGCTCAGCATCCGTTCGACGTGTTTCTTCCAGGCCGAAACGAGACTGTCTGCCTCATCGGCGGAACAGGCTATGTCCAGAACGGTCCCGTGAGTATCGAACAGGAGGCTCGGCCCTGTCAGTCTGCGCGCATCGAGGAACTGCATCGACGACCCTAGTCCGCTTCTTCCCTTGCGATGCGAACACCGCGCTCGTCACTGATCAGCTCGATATCGGCCGCGAACGTAAAGTCCTCCGTTTCAGGCAACTCGAGACTGAGCGGTTTCTTGGTTTTTACTTCCTCGCCGTGCGCCCCGGAGTTGAAATAGATGATCTGCTTCCAGGTGCGCTTCACGTTATCCCCGAGCACCAGCACGAGATCGCCGGGCGCGGCCATCTCGAGCGCCGTGAGCGTCGCCTCCTGTTCATCGGGAACCACCTCGATGGCATCGGCGGGCACATCCCCTTCCAGCAGCCTGTCCTTTAGCATTACGGGAACTTCCTCGGGTCCCCGGCCGCGGGGATTGTCGTCGCGGCGGCAAATATAGTGATCGAAGTGTCCTGCGGCGATGCCCGCGATATCCCGTATGTCCTGGTCACGGCGGTCGCCCGGCGCAGCGAGCACGACGATGCGCCTGCCCTCCACTTCGAAACGATCAATGACGTCGCAAATGGCTTTGACCGCGGCAGGATTGTGAGCGTAATCGAGCATCACGCGGAAAGGGTGCTCGTCGTAGATGTTCATGCGCCCGGGCGCCTGGAAGAAGCTCGTATCGAACGTGCGCAGGCCGTGGCGGATGTCCTCGAGGCCCACGCCCATGTTGTACGCGAGCGCCGCCGCGAACATGGCGTTCTGCACGTTATGCATGGCGCGTCCCTCGATCGTTGCGGGAATCAGGTGCGTCCACAGAAGCGGCGTGTGGGTCTCGCCGTCGTAAATCGTGATCATGTGACCGTTCATCGCCTGTTCGAGCACGAACGCCTGGCCGCCCGCATTGATGTGCTGCTTTACCAGTGAATGCGACGGGTTCATCGTCACGTACGAGAGCCGGTTCGCTTCAGTGTAGTCGGCCATCTGCAGACACAGGGGATCGTCCGCATTGAGAACGGCCGCGTCCGTCGCAATCTCGACCGGCACGCGCTTGACCTCTGCGAGTTGCTCGACGGTATCGATACCGCGCAGGCCGAGATGATCGGCGGACACGTTCAGGCAGGCAGTGACATTACATCGCTCGAAGCCCAGGCCGCTCCGTAACATGCCACCGCGCGCCGTCTCCATCACCGCGGCATCCACGGACGGATCGCGCAGGATCATCTGCGCCGACTTCGGCCCGGTCATATCGCCCGCAACGCTGAGCTTGCCGTCGATATAAACGCCGTCGGTTGACGTGAGCCCGACCGTGAACCCGGAGAGCTTCAGGATGTGAGCGAGCATGCGCGAAGTCGTCGTCTTGCCGTTGGTGCCGGTCACCGCGGCGATCGGCACGCGCGTTGGCGCGCCGGGCGGAAACAGCATGTCGACGACAGCGCCGCCAACGTCACGCGGCGTGCCTTCGCTCGGCGCAACGTGCATGCGGAAACCCGGGCCGGCATTGACCTCGCAGATCGCGCCGCCGGCTTCACGATAGGAGAGCGTAATGTCCCGGGTCAGGAAATCGACGCCGCCGATATCGAGACCGATGGCACTGATTGCGCGGATCGCCATCTCCCGGTTGTCCGGGTGGATGACATCCGTCACGTCGATCGCGGTTCCGCCGGTCGAGAGGTTCGCCGTCGAGCGCAGGTAGACGATCTCGTCCTTTGCCGGCACTGTGTCCTTGTCGTAGTCGATCTTTTTCAGCAGGCGCTCCGCCTGGTGATCGAACTCGAGGCGCGTCAGAACTTTTTCGTGGCCGACGCCGCGCCGCGGATCCTCGTTGACGATGTCCACGAGCTGCTCGATGGTGTGCTCCCCGTCGCCGACGACATGCCCGGGCTCGCGCTTGGCTGCGGCAACGAGCTTGCCGTCGATGACCAGCAGGCGGTGGTCGTAGCCCTCGATATAGCTCTCCACGATCACCGTGCGGCCGTGTTCCTGCGCCTTCTCGAAAGCAACCTCGACCTCCTCGGCGGTCTTGAGGTTGATCGACACGCCGCGGCCATGGTTGCCGGCCAGCGGTTTCAGGACCACGGGAAAACCGATGGCCTTTGCCGCACGCGCTGCATCACGTCGTCCGCGGACCAGGCGCTGCTCGGGCACGGGCAAGCCGAGGTCGCGCAGGATACCGTTGGTTTCTTCCTTGTCGCCGGCGAGTTCCACGGCGATGTTGCCGGTCTTGCCCGTCGTCGTCGCCTGGATCCGCTGCTGGTAACGGCCGTGGCCGAACTGTACGAGGCTGTAGCGATTGAGCCTCAGCCAGGGAATGTCACGCTCCTCGGCCGCCCGCACCAGCGACGCCGTGCTCGGCCCGAGCGCGCGGGCCTGCGCATAGCGGATGAAGCTGTCGCGCTCTGCCTCGAAGTCCCAGTCGTCCGGCGGCGCATCGTCGGGTTTTATGTCCCCGGGCAACAGGCTCAGGAGCAGCTTCAGTGCAAGTTCGCTGGCCTCCCGGCCAACCGCTTCGTCCTTGTACTGGAACACCATGTTGTAGAGACCCGGCTGGCCTTCGATGGAACGCGTGCGGCCATAGGTGACGGGCGAACCGGCGACGTTCTGCAGCTCGATAGCCACGTGTTCCATGACGTGACCCAGCCAGGTGCCCTCGTCCTCGCGCAGGCGTCTCACGAAGCCACCCGGCTCCCTGTACGAGCAGCCGTGGTCGTGCAGGCCGGGCAGTACTTCGAGCAACGGCTCGATGAATGCATCGCCGAGGCGGCCCGTCGGCCAGGCCTCGAGCTCGCCGAGGTCGATAATGTGCCGGATGACCCTGAAATGAGCCCAGATATTCGGACCAACGTAGACGTTGGTGCTGACGATTTTCATTGTTGCAGTCCTGTTATGCCGCTAGCTGGCGGCCCCTGCACTTGCCTGCCGGGTGACGGCGTCGAAGCGCCCGCCGGAAATCAGGATGTGCAATTTTACGCCGATCAGGCTCACGGGATCACCGCGTCGTGCCTGGTCCATGGAAGAATAACTCAGTTCCGTCGGGTCGATGACCGTGATGCCGCCACTGCCGACGACGTCGAGTTTGTCGCCGGGCCGTATGAACGCTGCCGTATCTTCATCGAGGCCGAGACCCACCGCAAAAGGATTGTAGGCGAGCGCCGTCAGCAGGCGTCCGAGCCGATCGCGCTCCCGGAAATGCTGATCGATGATGAACTTGTTGGTCAGGCCGAGCCCGGGTGCCATCGTCACCATGTCCGGGTGCGGCGTACTGCCTTCAATGCCGCCCGCAATCATGTGTTCGGGCATGAATGCCGCGCCTGCCGACGTGCCGGCGACGTGCATACCCTCGGCGTTCCGCCGCCGGATTCGTTGCGCAACCTCGGTTCCGCCGATCGTGGTCGAGAGGCGCAGCTGATTGCCGCCCGTCATGAACACGCCGTCCGACTTGTCGATATACTCGAGTTCGCTGCTCGACTGGCAATCCTCGCGCGTCTCGAATGCCAGCACCCTTGCATGCTTGACGCCGAGCCGGCGAAACAGCTTTTCGTAGTTGCGGCCGGTATCCTCGAGCTCGCTCGCGGTCGGAATAATGCTGATACGCGAATCCTTGCCGCCGCACAGCTCGACGAATCGGTCCAGGATTTCCGGGTCGTGCAGCTTTTCTTCGCCGCCGCCGATAGGGATGATGTAGCCGCGGTCTTCGCCGCTTACTTGATTTGACGGGCTCATTAAAACACTTGCTGGGAACGGGCCGGTATTGTACACGACGAACATGACTGAATTGCCACTCGGAAAAGCCACCAACTACCCCGATCAATACGCACCGGATACGCTCTGCCGTATCGACAGGTCTGAAAACCGTGAGCGCATCGGTCTCGGCGGCACGCTGCCGTTTTCGGGCGTCGACATCTGGAACGCCTGGGACCTGACGTGGCTCGACGACGACGGCAAGCCGCAGACGGCCACGGCGGAGATTCGTATCCCGGCAGATTCGCCGGGCATCGTCGAATCGAAATCGATGAAGCTCTACCTGGGTTCGTTCGCCATGTCCGGGTATGCGTCGCCGGATGCGGTGCGCGACCTGATCGAGTCGGACCTCGGGAATTGCGTGGGGGCGGCCGTCTCGGTGCGGATCGATTCGCTGGGGAGTTCCCGTGCCCGCGGCCTGCAGCGGCTGCCCGGCGAATCACTCGACCGTACCAGCGTCGAGTGCAGGGAGTGGCAGGTCAACCCGGATCTGCTTTGCGCCGACGCCGATGAAATCGTCAGCGAAGACCTCTACACGGACGCGTTACGCAGTCTCTGCCCGGTGACGGGGCAGCCGGACCTCGGCAGCCTGCTGGTGTGTTACGAGGGCCCGAAGATCGATCGCGCATCGCTGCTTCGGTATATCGTCTCGTACCGCCGCCACCAGGATTTTCACGAGAACTGCGTCGAGCGTATGTTCGTCGACCTGCTCGACCGCTGCAGTCCGCACAAACTGACCATCCACGCGCGCTACCAGCGTCGCGGGGGGCTGGACATCAATCCGTTTCGTTCGAATTTCGAGGCAACCGCGAGAAACCTGCGCCTCTGGCGGCAGTAGCAGGCGCCTGTCCTGCGCGACTCAGTCGAGGTCTTCCGGATCGAGCCTGTGACCCCAGCCTTTCTTCGCCTCGAGGTAGCGGCGGTTCGCCGCCGTTACCCCGATGACGTGCTTCACCGGCGCGACATCCGTTAGACCGAGCGCGGCCAGGTCCTCGATTTTCTTCGGATTGTTGGTCAACAGGCGAAACGGTTTTTCGTCGTGAAAATGCCGGATGAGCGTGGCCGCATCGGTGAAATCCCGGGAGTCGTCCGGCAGCCCCAGTGACCGGTTCGCCTGGTAGGTATTCTCTCCCGCGTCCTGCAGCAGGTAGGTGGCGGCCTTGGCCCACAAACCGATGCCGCGGCCTTCGTGGCCGGACATGTAGACCACCATGCCACCCTGCTCGTCTTCGGCGATCGCGGCGATCGCGTGATGCAGTTGCGGACCGCATTCGCAGCGTTCCGAGCCGAATACGTCGCCGGTGAGGCAGCTCGAGTGCACGCGAATCAGTGGATTCGTCCACGCAGCGGGATCACCGATGATGAGCACGCAATTCACGGCCATCGACGACGCGAGATTCGCGAACAGCGATTGCGTGTGCTGCGCCCGGAGCTGATCCGCGAGTTCCTGGACCTTGGACAACTCCGTGTTGCGTACGCAGGCGTACCAGGTGACGTCGATATGCCGGCCAGCGATCGTGAGCGGCAGCGGGATCGGCCCCAGCATACTGATCGCCTGGCCGCCGCCGCTCTCGTCCGGACCGAGCTCGTGCCCTTCGCGGTCGATGCGTATCAGCTTGCCCTCCGCGACCAGGCGCTTGCGGATGGTGGGATCGAGGTAAGTGAACATGGGGCCGCATTATGACGGACTGGGCGGGCCGCGGGAATCGCGCGCGGCCTCATGGCGAAAACACTTGCTGACTCCGTGGTCATTAAATATACTTACTGACCTTTCAGTCAGCAAGGAGCCGGCATGGCCCAACCGCGCTATCACCGCCGCAAGGAGGACCGCCCGCAGGAAATCACCGAGGCGGCTTTCGCCGCGTTCGCGGAAAAGGGCTTCACGGCGACCAAGGTCGAGGAAGTGGCGCAGCGCGCCGGCGTCAGCAAGGGTCTCCTGTACCTCTATTTCAAGACCAAGGAGGAGTTGTTCAAGGCCGTAATCCGCAACGTGGTGACGCCACGCGTCGACGAACTGACCCGCACGCTGGACAGCTCTGAACTCGGCGCCGAGGCATTCATCCGCGGCCCCCTGCTCGCGTTCATGCAGCGCCTGCCGGGCTCGCCCGCGAGCGTCGTGATCCGCCTGATGATCTCCGAAGCGCCGAAACACCCCGATCTCGTCGACTACTACTGGGACAACGTCGCTTCCCGCGGCCTCGCGGCCTTGCGGCGACTGCTCGAGCGCGGCGTCGAGAACGGCGAGTTCCGCGAAACAGCCGTTAACGAACTGCCGCAGCTGTTTGTCGCCCCGGTGATGATCTCGATCGTGTGGGGCATCGTGTTTGCGGATCGCTCGCTCGACACGGACAGACTGATCGAAACGCAAGTGGACATGATCCTCGCCTATATCAGGGCCCGACCGGAGTAAACGGATGCATCCAGAAAAACTCATCATTGCGGGCCTGGCAGCCATGGTGGTCGCGGCGTGCGATAACGCCGATGACCTCAACCTCGCCGTCGGCGAACTGGCTTCCGACCGGATAGAACTCGTTGCAGAAGTGAACGAACCGATACTGGAGATTCTCGTTGCGGAAGGCGAAGCGGTGACGGCCGGACAACTCATTCTCCGCCAGGACGACACGCGCACCAGCGCCCGCCTGCGCGAAGCCGAAGCGGCGGTCGGCCAGGCGCGGGCACGGCTCGACGAGCTGTTGCGCGGCCCGCGCCAGGAGCAGATCGCACAGGCCCGGGCCAATCTCGCCGGCGCCAATCGTGAGATCGAGTTCCGCCGCACACAGTTTCAACGGTCGAAAGACCTGCTCGAAAAGGAACTCGCATCTCCGGAAACGCAGGATCGTGCAAAAGCCGAGCTCGACGCGGCCGCGGCGAATCTCGACCTGCGCAGGGCGCAACTCGAGGAACTGCTTGCCGGCACTACCGTCGAGGAACTCGCGCAGGCGGAGAACGCCCTGGGCCAGGCGGAGGCGCGGCGCGACAGTGCATTCGTGGACGTCGAACGTCTCAGACTGACGGCCCCGGTTGACGGCGTCTTCGACAGCCGGCTGTTCGAAGTCGGGGAACGCCCGCCAGCGGGGCAGCCTGTCGCAATCATGTTGGGAGGCCTGCAACCGTACGCCAGGGTCTATATCCCTGAGCGCCTGCGGGCACACGTTCAGCCCGGAACCGAGGCTCGCGTATCCGTTGACGGTCTGGACGCACCGATCGCCGGGCGCGTCCGCTGGGTGGCGCACGAAGCCGCGTTCACCCCGTATTTTGCGCTGACCGAGCGGGACCGCGGCCGGCTCACGTACCTGGCGAAGATCGATATCGACGACCAGCAGGAACGACTTCCGGACGGCGTGCCCGTCGAGGTCGAGCTACTGTTGCCGGGGAGCGGCCCTTGAACAAGGGTCTTGCCATCGAAGCCCGCGGGCTCACGAAACGCTTCGGCAATCTCGTGGCTGTCAGCCAGCTGGACCTGGACGTGCCGCG
>Ga0193947_1000172_pt1 | contig 13180 bp, 8 predicted proteins | sample FRT_01_MG_FD_161267 | JGI IMG/M metagenome (GOLD analysis project Ga0193947, IMG submission 161267) | Sediment microbial communities from the Broadkill River, Lewes, Delaware, United States - FRT_0-1_MG | ecosystem: Environmental > Aquatic > Freshwater > River > Sediment | place: USA: Delaware... | reverse complement strand
TGCCTCGATCATGCCATCGTCTTCAATGAACTTCATCTCAAGCGTCTTCTTCGCGCCTACTTTTCCTACTATCACACGGCGCGAACGCATCTTGCATTAGACAAGCAATGCCCAGAACCGCGTTCGGTCGAGTTACCGGACCAGGGTACTGTCATCGCCTTCCCGCACGTCGGCGGCCTGCATCATGAATACCGGCGCGCAGCCTGAAATACAACCTGGGCGTTCTGACTCTAATACACCGAAGTAGGCTATCAGCCTACCGCTCATCTCGACTATTGTTGGATCTCACCGACACTGAACACATACAACTGCAGCACATCCATCGATAACCGTTGTCCCTCTATGAACTAACATCTTCTTTTGCTGGCCCCCGATGTGCGTACATTTCGGTGGATAGGGTTTTTGGTAGGGACAGGGCATAAAAAAAGACGCTTAAAAGCGCCTTAGCTATTTGATTTAATTGTATTCTGTAATGGAGGCGACGCCCGGAGTCGAACCGAGGTCCACGGATTTGCAATCCGCTGCATAGCCACTCTGCCACGTCGCCAAATGCTTATTTGCAAAGTAAAAAAACCCCGGCTTCGCGTACCGAGGTTATTCCATTAGAACCACAGAATTTGGAGCGGGAAACGAGATTCGAACTCGCGACCCCAACCTTGGCAAGGTTGTGCTCTACCAGCTGAGCTATTCCCGCATTAATTCAAACGCGCTATTTTAGGGATGTTGCGCCTGCTGTCAACTCCTGATAGCGCTTAATCATTGCTGGAAGCGGACAACATTGGCCAGGCTGCCTTGAGATACATGACCATTGACCACAGCGTCAGAATCGCCGCGACATACAACAACAACACGCCGACTTCGTTGGTAGGAAAGCCCCACAGGGGTTGCCGGTACAAAAGCAGTAACAATGCGATCATCTGTGCCGTTGTCTTGATCTTGCCAATGAAAGAAACGGCAACCTGCGTACGCTCACCGATTTCCGCCATCCATTCCCGCAACGCTGATATCGCAATCTCCCGACCAACGATGACAGCTGCGGGGACGACAAACCACATGGTGGGATTGGTCTGAACCAGCATAATCAGCGCAACGGCGACTATCAGTTTGTCGGCAACCGGATCCAGAAACGCACCAAAAGGCGAAGTCTGTTCCAGTTTTCTGGCCAGATACCCGTCAAACCAGTCGGTCAACGCCGCAAGACCAAACAGCGCGGTTGTCGCCACGTGGCTCCAAGAATATGGCAGGTAGTAAACCAGCACAAATACCGGAATCAATGCAATCCGCAAGACGGTCAATATATTGGGGATAGTCCAGGACATCGGGTAATTATCTCAGTTATCCCCATGGAAGGCATCATAGATTTGCTGGGCCAGCGCCCGGCTGATACCCGTAATTTTACACAAATCCTCTACACCGGCCCGCGCAACTTCCTGTATTCCACCGAATTGTTTCAACAGCTGCTGACGGCGCCGAGGGCCGACACCGGGAATGCCCTCTAGCGGTGAGACCTTGCGCGCCCTGGCCCGCTTCTGTCTGTGCCCGGTAATCGCAAACCGATGGGCTTCGTCGCGAATCTGTTGAATCAGATGCAAGGCAGGCGAAGCACTGTCCAGATCCAGCTGCCGCTGCTGCACGGGAATATGAAGAACCTCCATACCCGGTTTTCGCTCCGGTCCTTTTGCTACCCCGACAATCAGCATTTCGTCGATCTGCAGCTCCTCCAGCACCTTCGCGGCAACACCCACCTGACCTTTCCCGCCGTCGATCAATAAAACCTCCGGCAGGCTGCGGTCTTCCTTTTTCAGGCGTGTATAACGTCTCAGTAAAGCCTGTTCCATGGCTGCATAATCGTCGCCGGCGACAATGTCGTGAATGCTGAAACGCCGGTAATCCGACTTCCTGGCGCCGTCACGATCGAACACCACACAGGACGCAACCGTACCCTCGCCCTGGGTGTGACTGATATCAAAACACTCTATTCGACTGGGCAATTCATCCAGTTCCAGCAGATGCTGCAGCATCTCAAGACGCTTTTCCATGCCGGCCTGACTGCTCAGACGCGCGGCCAATGCCTGCTCGGCATTCGCTATACCCAACTGTAACCAGTGCGCCTTTTCGCCACGCACCCGGTGCGACAGGCTGACCTTGTGTCCTGCTCTTTCGCTCAACGCCCGCTCCAGCAGCGCTTTGTCCTCCAGCGCACAATTCATCAACAGCTTTGCCGGCACAGGATGCGTCAGGTAGAACTGGGCCACGAATGCCGACAAGACGTCCTCCGCGGAACACCCGGCAGGAATCCTGGGAAAAAATAATTTGTTACCCAGATTGATGCCTTTGCGGACAAAAAACACCTGTACACAGGCGACACCGCCGGACACCACACAGGCCAGTATATCCAGATCACCGGACTCGCCACTGACGTACTGACGTTCCTGAACACGACGCAGGCTGCTGATCTGATCCCGATAGATAGCAGCCTGCTCATAATCCAGCTGCGCGGCCGATTGTTCCATGCGACGCACCAGTTCGTCATTCAAGGTACTGCTCCGGCCTTCCAGGAACAACACCGTATGCCGGACATCTTCGGCGTAGTCCCCGGTACTGATCAAACCCACACAGGGCGCAGTACAACGCTTGATCTGGTACTGAAGACAAGGCCGGGTACGATGACTGAAGAAACTGTCCTCACACTGCCTGACCCGAAACATTTTCTGCAGCACATGCAGGCTTTCACGTACTGCGCCGGCATTTGGATACGGACCAAAATACCGGCCTTTGCGCCGCCGCGCCCCCCGGTGCAGTGCCAGTCTCGGGTAGTCGTCTTCAAAACTGAGGTAGATGAACGGATAGCTCTTGTCATCGCGCAACAGCACATTATAACGCGGGCGATGCGCCTTGATCAGATTGTTCTCGAGGATCAGCGCTTCTGCTTCGGTATGTGTCACGGTGACTTCGACACTGGACATCTGCTGCATCAACGCCCGCGTCTTGGTGGCAAGCCCGCTTTGCCTGAAATAGCTGGATACCCGCTGCTTCAGATTGCGCGCTTTCCCCACGTAGAGTATACCCCCCTTCGCATCCAGCATACGGTAAACACCGGGCAGCGTGGTCAGGGTACGCAGAAAGGAGCTGGCGTCAAAGTCGCTGTCGGATTTTTCGTCGGCCATCTACCCAGCCCGCATTGCTGCCCTCCTTCACCACAAAGGACAGAAAGGAAATACGTTACGATCCGGCGTCGAGCAACTCGCGGGCACGCCTGAAAATATCCCGGAACATGTCTGCGCTAAGCCGCCGCGTCTGGGTGTTGTAACGGCTGCAATGGTAGGAGTCAAGCAACAGAAAACCGTGCAGATCGTGCTCCGCGCCGTGTGCAAACGGATAGCGGGATAAGGGTAATCCGCGGGCCCGCAGTACCGCATCGTGGGCAATCTTGCCCAGTGCCACAACCACAGCGGCTTGCGGCAGCGATTCCAGTTCGGCGCGAAGAAAACCGTTGCAGTTCTTTATCTCGGCGGTAACAGGTTTGTTCTGTGGCGGCAGGCATTTCACCGCATTGGAAATGCGGCAGCGCTTTAACTCCAGGCCATCGTCACAGGCTTCGGACACCGGCCGACTGCCAAAGCCAAAATCATACAGCGTCTGATAAAGCAGGATACCGGCGTAGTCACCGGTAAAGGGACGTCCGGTACGGTTTGCGCCGTGCATACCGGGTGCCAGGCCCACAATCAGCAGTTCAGCGTCTGGATCCCCGAACGCCGGTACCGGCCTGGCATAATAGTCTGGATACTGCTGCGAAACGTCATCGAGAAAACTGCTCAGCCGATGGCAACGTTTACACCCTTCGTCAAATACCGGCACGCCGTCATTCGCGCACATTCACAGCCTCTGCCATTCGTGACTGCAAATCCAGCACCACGATTTGATGTTCATTGGTGTTGGCGATAAAAAGCTTGTTGCGGAAAACACTCAGCCCGCCAGGTTCGTTGAGCTTAAAGGCAAACTTGAAGGTACTCATTGCATTGGTCTGCATATCGAACTGTTTGATTTTTGAATTATACGTGTCGGCAATCCACAATGCACCGCGTTCTGAATCTACGGAAATACCCAGCGGATGTTGCAGGCGTGCCTCTCTTCCAACGCCGCTTCGGTCACCAAAGTCAAACAGTCCTTTCCCCACCAGGGTATTCACGACCTGCTGATTCAAATGAATTTCACGTATTGCGGAAGTCTCCGAGTCAACGACATAAAGACGCTCTTCATGAACCGCCACCCCCGACGGCTGGGCAAAGCTGGCGGAATCGAGCGGGCCATCGACAATATCCTCACTGCCAACGCCCGCATAACGCTCGATGGCCAGGTGGTTCAGGTTCATTCGCCAGATCTGGTGCTGCCCCGCCATGGCGATATAAAGATTACTCTCGTGATAACTCAGATCCCAGGGCGAATTCAACGCTGCGTCCATGGGTTCACGGAAACTGTCCGCCACATAACGCCCCTGTTTACCCGTTCCGGCAAGGGTCATCACTTCACCTGTTTTAAGGTGGATACGCCGAATAGCGTGATTCCCTGTATCAGCCACATACAGAAAGTCACCGACCATCACCATCCCATGGGGATTGTCGAGCATCGCCGCTGTTTCACAGCCGTCCAGCATACCGGCGGTACCGCTGCCGAAACATCGCCGTATTTTACCGTCGTGGTAGGTTTCCAGAATACGGTTTCGGCCACTGTCTGCGATATACAGATTATTCCTGGTCGCCAGCACTTTAGCGGGAAATCTGAGCATTGAATCCGCTTCAGGCTTCAGGCTGACCGTTGTCGGCGAATATTTCAGCACACCTTTCTCTTCAGCCTCGTCCACATGTTTACTGATCAATTCGTCCAACTGTTTTCGGCGCCCTTCGCCGCGCAACACACCGACAACATAACCTTCAGGGTCAATAAAAATTACCGAAGGCCAGGCCTTGATACCGTAGGCCCGCCATAACTGGAAAGTCGGATCATGGGCAACCGGGTGACGGATATGGTAGCGATTGATTGCTTTCTGCAGCTGGGTGCCAATGCGTTCATTTTCGAACTTCGGTGAATGTATGCCGATGACCGTTAAAGTCTCCGGATACTTGTTTTCCAGATAGCGAAGATCCGGCAGCACGTGCATACAGTTGATGCAACAGTACGACCAGAAGTCCAATAGAACCACCTTGCCGCGCTGACCTCTCAGGGTCAGTGCCTGATCGGTATTAAACCACTCCAGCTTATCTGGCAGTTCCGGTGCCCGAATACGTGTAGGTTCGCCCATTGTTTCTTCCTTCCTCAAGGGTGCCTGTTGTATCCAACCCCGCGGATATTACCACCATTGTGCGGTAAATCCCGGACTTGTTTCATATTTCTGGATTCATGCCGGTGCTAAACAGCTCCGTCAACCTTGACCAGTCCATGGCGGATGGCAAGGTGCATGAGTCCCACTTCAGTCTGCATATGCAGCTTTTGCAGTACGCGATTCCTGTATCCGTTGACGGTCTTGCGCGAAAGGCACAACTCCTGGGCAATAGTCGACGTACTCCTGCCCTCGGCGACCAGCAGAAAAACCTGCAGCAGTTCGCGGTGTGTCAACTTGTCGAACGGCAACCCCCGGTGCCCCGGCAAACGACGTTCAGCCAGCTTCCGTGCCAGTGAATCGCTGATATAACGTTCGCCCTTCACTACCGTTTCGATAGCGGCAAACAATTCTTCAACACTGCAAAGGTTGCTGACACAGCCTGAGACCCCGGCCTGCAGCAGGCGCTCCTGAATGATGGGAACTGATTCGTCGACAAATACCAGCACGGGAATACCCGGAAACTGACGACGGATCTTGCTCGCGCCATCCAGTAACTCGACACTGGAAGCGGGCAGGTTAATCAATATCAACTGCGGTTGCTGTCGTCTGGCCAGACGCATGGCTTCATCACAATTTGCCACCGCAGCGAAAACTGTCAGGCCAGCGGAGTCAGACAACACCCGTTCAACACCGGCTCTTACCAGTTGCCTGGAGTCAACGAGAAGGATGCCTACCGGGTTGTCTTGGGCCCGTGAAGAAGGCTTTGGTGCGACCATAACCAGTTCAGCCAGTCGGTTTACTTGCTGCTAGTTAGCGACGAAAACCGCCAAACCTTGATCTGACCGCACTATTTTTTCATGGAGTTCAGTTGCTTAAGGCTGCACAGCGATACCTACAACGCCGTAGCGAATAGCCAGGCGGGCCAGTTCGACATCATTCCCCACACCAAGCTTTTCATATAATCTGTAGCGATATGTGCTGATCGTCTTCGAACTTAGGCACAAATGCCCAGAAATATCATGTACGGTTTGCCCCTGCGCCACCATTAACATGACCTGCAATTCACGTTGTGTCAAACGCTCCAAAGGCGATTGGCCGCCACCCGGCAACGCCGATAGCGCCATCTGGCGGGCAACATCGGCACTGATATAGCGCTCGCCGCGGCACACCACAGCAATGGCCTCGGAGATCTCATCAATCCCGCAGTGTTTACTCAGGTATCCGCATGCGCCTGCCTCCAGCAAGCGGATCGGAAACAGGTCATCAGCCTGTGAGGCCAACCCCACTACACGGATATCCGCTTCAAACCGTGAGATACGGCGAACCACCTCCAGTCCACCGATACCGGGTATCTGCACATCCATTAACACGACGTCAGGTTGCAGACTGCGCGATAACTGCACGGCCTCCTCGCCACTGGATGCCTCGCCGACAACATGCACGCCCGGCATGTCATTCAACAAGCGCTGCAGGCCGCAGCGAACCATTTCCTGATGATCAACAAGTAATACGCGTATCTCTGGCTGTTCCATAACCCTCGTTCCTTGTGGTTTTCTATCAAATCAAATAAGGAAGACAAGCCTCGCCCTGAACCCAGACTGATGGGCAGCATGTAAGTGGCTGCCATCGAATCGAGAATCTATTGCGGAGAGGGCGGGCTTGGAACCCTGGGGGGATGTCGTTATTCGCCGGTTTTCAAGAGCGATTTCAGAACCCTATCACACAAATAAACATAAATGAACTGCGCACTTGAGAAAATTTTACCGACACCAACTAACTCGGCGCATAAAAGAGTTTCTGAGCGGTATCCAGTAGACGCTGCTTGGTTCCGTGTACCTCCTGTTATGAGAAAAAAGTAGTTGACCAACCGGTCTTGCCCTACCATTGCACCGATGCCCAGAGAGGAACAACACCGTCGACGCATTGCCGCAGTCACTGGCGCCAGCGGAGCCATCGGCTTGGCTATCGCTCGCCAACTTGCGGCGACTCCTGACCATGAGGTCGTGCTCATATGCCGGGATGAGGCAAAGGCAGCCCGCTGTGTAGACGCCATTTCGCTCGCTACCGGAAATGCGCATGTTCGTTATGAACTTACTGACCTGTCACGGCAAGCGTCAATTCTGGCGTTGGCGCAGCGTTGGCAAGGCCCACTTGACGTGCTGGTCAATAATGCAGCCGTCGCGCCGCATCATCGTGTGCAGACGCCCGAAGGTATCGAAATGCAGTTCGCGACCAATGTGCTTGGCTACTTCTGGATGATTGATGCTCTTACCGATCATCTCAGACATGGGTCTGGCGCACGCGTCATCAACGTAGCCAGCTACTGGGCCGGCGGTCTCGATCTCGAAGATCCAGAATTCAAAAAGCGGCCATACAACAACGATGCCGCCTACCGGCAGTCCAAGCAAGCCGACAGAATGCTGAGCGTCGCTTTCGCCCGGCGACTTCAACCGCTTGGCATCATGGTTAACGCCTGTCACTCCGGTGATGTCAACTCGGCGCTGAGCAATAGTCTCGGCTTCGGGGGACATCAGTCGCCGGACTCTGGAGCAAAAACGCCGGTGTGGCTGGCAGCCGGTGAAGCAGGAGGCCAGCACACAGGCAAGTACTTTGAACATCAGCGTGAAGTGAGTTGTGTTTTCGGTAGAGACATCGAAGCGGTTGAGGCCTTGTACGCCGCCTGCCAGGCCTACACAAGTGGGAAGCAGCTCTGATTAATCCGCTCCTAAGCCGAAAGAGCCTTGGGTAGGTTTTGTTATCGCCATCGTCGGGCGGCGGCACAGGCCTGAAAGTCAGTTTCCCGGCAAGCAGGTTCTTCGCCTAAACCTGGCACCCATGCAAAGACCGGAGTTAGACCGATGCCTATGCATCGTTTGCTTTTATGGCTGTCCGCCTGCCTGCTACTGATCGGGCTGTCCGCCGCGATGGGCGTCTACGTGCTGGCGCAGCGAGCCGAGCCTGCGTACGACGGCGAGCTCGTTCTGGCTGGGCTCGCGGCTCCGGTGACAGTCGACTACGGGCCCCATGCTGTACCCAGTCTGCGGGCCGGGAACCTGGAGGACCTGCTGTTCGCCCAGGGCTTTGTCACCGCCTCCGAGCGGATGTGGCAAATGGACCTGCTACGCCGTGGCGCCTGCGGGCGGCTGGCCGAGGTCTTCGGCGAGCGCGCCCTGCCGGTGGACCGGCTCATGCGCACCCTGGGACTTGCGCGGGCGGCCGAGCGCAACCTTGCTGCATTGGGACCCCGAGCTCGCGCCTTGCTGCGTGCCTACGCCGAGGGGGTCAATGCCTATCGAGCGGTCGCCGGCAGGCGGCCACCGCTCGAGTACATCCTGACCCGCCTTGAACCGATGCCCTGGACGCCTCGAGACTCTCTGGCGATCATCGAGTACATGTCTTACCTGCTGTCATTCAACGCGCGCGAGGAACTCGCCTTCCTGCGCGTCGCGCGGCGCATCGGGCCAGCGCGAGCGCGTGAACTGTTCCCCGCCGACGAAGGCATGCCCGCCGAACCGCTACCCGCGGGGCTCGGTGAGATCCACGCGGGGCTCACCGATCCATTCGCTGCGGCGGATAGGGCCAGCGCGAGGCTGGGGCTACCGCGCTCCGGGCCGGCCAGCAACGCCTGGGCCCTGTCCCCCAGCCGCACCGCCGACGGCCGTCCTATCCTGGCCAACGACCCGCACCTGCTGGCCTCTGTGCCGAACATCTGGTTCGAGCAGGAACTGTCCGCTCCCGCTCTGCACGTCACCGGTGCCAGCATCCCCGGGGTTCCGCTGGTGCTCATCGGCCATAACGCAGATCTGGCCTGGGGCATGACCACCGCCATGGCCGACACCCAGGACCTGGTGATCGAGCGGCCGACCGAAGACGGTCAGGCCGTGCAGCGGCCAAACGGACGCGAACCCATTCGCGAGCACTGGGAGAACATCCCGGTGCGCGGCGGCCAGACACACCGGCTGCGCATACGTGAGACCGACAACGGCATCATTCTGAATGACGTGCTGGCCGAAGAGCGTGGCATGCCACAGGACTTTGTGACCTACGAGAGCGATGAACTGCTCGCCCTGCGCTCGACCATCGAACTGCCGGACACGGCTTTTGAGGGCCTATACCGGCTGAACATCGCCGAGAGCATGAGTGCGGCGCGTGAAGCCGTCCAGCTGATCGTGCACGCCTCGCAGAACGTACTGATCAGCCACCGCGACGGCGGCATCAGCTGGCAGGTCTCCGGCCGGCTGCCCATTCGCCAGCACGGTGCGGGAAGCCTCCCCGTGCCGGGTTGGATCGCGGGCTATGGCTGGAATGGCTATGTGCCCCCGGAAGCCAATCCGTATTGGATCGACCCGCCTGAGGGACAGCTGGTGTCAGCCAACAACCGCTCCGTAGCGCCGGACCATCCCGTTCAGCCGGGGCATTCCTGGATGGCCCCCTACCGCGCGCAGCGCATCACCGAGCTGTTGGGACAACCTGGCCGTCTCACCCTCGATGACATGGCCGCGATCCAGATGGACCAGTTAAGCATTGAAGCCCGCCATTACCAGCTGGCCCTTGAGCGGATCGAACCTCAGTTGCGGACGCTAGACCCCAGCGCTTGGTCCGCTGCCGAACGGCTACTGGCATGGGACACCCGCTTTACGCCAGACAGCCAGGCGGCGGCCCTGTTTGTGTTGCTGCGCCGGGCGCTGTTTCACGTACTGCTAGGCGACGAGTTGGGACGATCCGTCCTGTCGGCTTACATGGACGTCGCGCTGCTGTCTTACAACGGACTGCAGCAGACCGTGCGCAGCGGTCAATCGAGCTTCTGGGACGACACCTCCACGCCGCAGGCAGAGGGGCCGAGCCAGATCTGGGCGCGAGCGCTGCGCCGGGCCCGTGACCAGCTGGAAGCAGAAGCCGGTACGACAGGGACGCTTGGCGATATCCGCCAGCTGGTCTTTCCGCACGCCTTCTCCGGTCACCCGCTGCTGGGTCGCCTGTTCGGCCTCGGCCCGCTGCCCAGCGGGGGCGATGACTACACGGTCAACGTACGCAAGGCAGATGCGTCACGTCCGCAGCGACCGGTGTTCATTCCGGCCTACCGCGTGCTGTTCACTCCGGGTGCGTGGGCGGACAGCCGCAGTGTGCAGCCGCTTGGGCAGTCCGGCCACCGCTTCTCCCCCTTCCGCAGTGACCAACTCGCCGATTGGCGGGCCGGGCACACCCATGCCCTGGCCTGGAACGGCCCGCCCCCAGGACAAGCCATCGGGCACCTGCGACTGCTTCCGCCGGGCCAATCACGAGCAGCAGAAGGCAGCAGATGAGAAAGACTCTGACCCGGGCCCGCCAACAGAGTCAGCGGCCACAGGCCACCGGAGACAGTATGGTCCGCCCACGGGTTTGTCGCGGGGATACCGGGCTATCCTCCCGCCACTCATGCCCGCCGCTTCTCGAAGGCGAGAAGAACAACAAGGAAAGCCTTATATCTCATTGTTATATATACATAAATAATCCTGCCTCCATATCGTTGTTTTCTTTTATGAACGAAAACGAACGAACAGATCTCTGGATTCACAGGACTGCTTAAATCAAGATTAACGCTTCGAAATTTCAAAATTTTTAAATGCACCAAAGGTGAGGAGCGTTACTATGAAGCTGACACCCCGGAAAGGGTTACTCATTGCGATAACCCTTATGTTCTCCCAGGTTTGTTTCGCCACTGTCATCGATCGAACCGGCAATCTCGGACCAGGTGATGATGGTGTCGAAGTCATCGCGGATACCGGATACACACATACTCTGTTCGATAGTGCCGAAAACAAATGTCAGCACTGCCACAACGATCTGTATGACACCTGGAAAACCTCCATGCACGCCAAGTCATGGAAAGACCCGATCTTCCAGTCGAAGTACCAGGATTTCCTGAGATTGCAGGCCAGTAAGATCGGTGCAACCGGGCCGACCGGTACCTATTCAACAGGGCTCCCTGAAGATGACGGCGTCACTTACCTGAAAGGAACAATCCAGAAAGCCGGTCAGGTGTGTGTCAAGTGTCACGCGCCAACGGCTTTCTATTCGAGCGACTACAAGATCGTACTCACAGAGGTGGGCGACCAGAATCTACGTGATGAGGCCACGTACCCCGAGCCGGAAGACGATCCGAACACGTACGAATACGCTAAAGCCAACCTGCAGTCCAACCTGGCGCCAGCGTACAATCCGGCAATTGAGGCGACCGTCGTTTCAATGGCAACAACCGGTAAGGTGTTTACCGTCAGCTACCACATCGGCAACAGCCATAACCGCGAAGGCATCAACTGTGCATACTGTCACAGCATGGAAACCGTGCGCATGTTCAACGATATGGATGGCGACAAGGGTATGTATACGCTTGCCAATAATATCAAGATGGGCCCAATCGGCCCGATTGTCAGAGAAGAAGGAAGTCTGCTTACATACTCTCCGGATGCCAGCGAGCCTGATATGAATGCATTCTTTGCGCTTATTGGGCCGGACAAAGGGGACGTTCAGAATACGGCAAAGACTGATTTCCTTACCTGGGATCAGAACAAGGGGCATGACGGGCGTTATGTCATGAAAAGTGTCAAGACCGGCTGTGAAACCTATGATAATGATGGTGAGTGTACGAGCGGTTATTACACGGGTGGTCCCTTTTATGGCCCGTTCGGCGTTACCGGCCTGAGCAACGACCGTGACGACGATCTTTCTGATCGTGCCGCACTGGTGAAACAAGAGTTCCAGGATGCGGTCGATGCCGCCGATGGCGACAAGTTCGAGTCCAGGCATCAGTTTGCGGCTTACGGCAAAGCGCTGTGTCTGTCCTGTCACCAGCGTTCATCACTGATGCTGAATCCCGAGTCAGCTGATGGTGGAATACAGGTTGACCCGGACACGAAGGTGGTTACCAGTGATCATCAGTTCCTTGAGCTGTGCAGCACCTGGACTGCGATGAGTGATGGGGTTGGGAACAATTTCGAAGACACCGAAACATCGCCCAAATGTCAGCGCTGCCACATGGAGCCGCTTACCACGATTGAAGGTGATCCGGCAGTCGTACTGCACAAATGGGATGATTATCCTAACCTGTTCACGACAGAGGATACGAGCCTGACGCATCACTTCCTGCCACCGCCCCCTCTTGGCGAAGGTGAGGAAGGTCCAGTTGCCGAAGGTTACCTGAACAACCACGCCTTCATGGGTGCTAACACCAAGGATTTCGGTCTGACCAAGATCAAGACCGGTTTCGAAGCGGGCCTGCAGGCAAAGCAGCGTGGCCAAAAGATCGTGGTCAACACCACTCTGCAGAACAAGACCGCCCATATGTTCCCGGGTGCGCATCCGATGCGGCGCGTGCTGACACGCCTCATCGTTACCGATGCCAATGGTGACAGACTGGTATACAGGCATGCCAAAGGTGCGTCCGAATTCAACGACGTGACCAACCAGCTGGCGGTTCTCGAGGGCAATACCATCATGCCGGGCTTTGAGACGGTGGATGTCAAGTACGACAAGCACGGTGATGTCGTCATCCAGGGCTATACACCGGATTTTACCGGTCAGAAGCATGTGAGCAGCCAATATATGGACCAGACCAAGGTCGATTGGGTCTCCCCGGATGCCACAGTCAGCAATAGTGCTCCGCAATGTACCGATATTGATCCTGATACCGGTGACTGCATAGGTTCCTGGGTTATCAAGGGCACGACAACGGTGAAGAAGATCTCCGATATCGACGCTGCGACTGACCACTTCACCCGTATCTACGGTCGAGAGACAGGCAAGCGTGCAGCGGATAGCACACACGTTGTGCGCCCGGGCTTCGATTCGAATATCGCAGCCGATAACCGCCTCAAACCGAAT